>Ga0209396_1000128_pt1 | contig 101125 bp, 82 predicted proteins | sample GOMGulsemesocosm_6_FD_184638 | JGI IMG/M metagenome (GOLD analysis project Ga0209396, IMG submission 184638) | Methane-oxidizing microbial communities from mesocosms in the Gulf of Mexico - GOM8C Gulf of Mexico (SPAdes) (version 2) | ecosystem: Environmental > Aquatic > Marine > Cold seeps... | reverse complement strand
CAAGGTAAGTATCGGCTTTGCCACGATGGCGAGTAATCACCTTATTACAACCACAGTAATAACAAAGCGTATGACAAAATGGGATATGCACATAAAGTGACAATTCGCGGTTTTGCGAGTTTTCTATCGCTTGAATAAAGTCTTCATGTTTAAAATCATCATGAAACTCTAACGCTGTAGGATAAGATGTGTATCTTGGCCCGCTGGTATTATATTTATTTAATAGCGTATTATCGAAAAATTGACTTACTTTCATGTTTTCATACCATTTTATGTAGTGAACGAAAACATTATAACCTTTCAGAAAATGAGGGTATTGATCAAGCGCAATAATTGGGTGATAAGAAGGACAATAATGGGGTTAGCAATTATTGCCCTTTGCCAATTCAGCCAGAGCTAGGGACTAGGACTAATCAGAATATGAGACTAAGGAGCTAAACGGGTAAGTTGTTCAGTGGTAAAGTCATAAAGTAGCCCTAAATCAGAAACAACGTCATTATGCATACTTTCTAAGGCCGTCATACGTTGATAATCTTCACGCATACGTTCTTTTTTAGTGAGTAATTTACGCGCATCAAGAATGGCAAGTTCTTTAATTGCATCATACAAGCCATAAATCCCCGGAAACTTCTCAGGTAAGTCAGTTATTGTTTTTAATGATGACAACAAGACAGATAGACGCCAGCAGCCTTCATCAAACTCACATTGCTCTTGCTGCATAGCCCTAGTAATCAACAATACGCTATCAAAGACTTTTGTATCGTGCTTATTTAGCGCTTGTTGTTGTACTAACGCAGCTTTTGCCTGTTGCTCTTTTTGCTGTGTTAATTGTTTTAATAACTTACCTGCATAAAATGCTAACGCAAGTACAATAGTTACAGCAAGAAGTAAGGCATAAAGCCAAAAGTCACTCATTGATATTACTCTTTCTCTTCGAAATCTGAAAAGTCTGGGCGATCTAATTTATCCCATAAATCATCTTCGCTATCATTGCTATTTGATTCATCGCTTTCACTTTCTTCGTCTTCATCATCAAACCCTAATTCAGCAGATAATACTTGATGACGTTCCATTTTCTCATTGTAGTAATCAACTTCTTGCTCTGTTAAAGCAATATCATCTTCTTGTTTAGCCAAAAGACTTTGCAATAATTCATCTTGCTCAATAGCATCAATTTCTTGTTCTGCAGTTAGTGCCGCAGGAGTAAGATCTTGATTGTTAGCTAGCTCAACGTCGGTATTTTCAACAAAACGAACAGCTGCAATAGGCGCCGGAGCTTGATTACTTTGTTGTTCTTTCGCTTGTTTAGTTTTTTCGGCTTTAGCTTTTTCAGCTTTAGTCAATATTTTACCTAAAACAATCGGTGTTTTATTTCCAAGTCGAGGGTCTTTGTTAACCCCTTTCTGGTTATTTTGGCTTTGGTCAGGCATTGCTTCTTTCTGACGATTTCCGGCCACTTTTCCCGTTGTTTTACGGGTACGTTTTTCTACATTAGCCAATTCTTGCTTACTTAACTTAGGCTTAGCCGTCGGTGCTCCACCTGGTTTTCTAGATTTTTTTGAACGAGACATAGTTACAATTACTTTTTTACAAATTAATGGTCGCTATTTTACGTTATTAATAGGTGAAAAACCTTAAAAAGCAGAAAAAAGACACAAAAAAAGCGCCGATAGGCGCTTTTCTCAAAACTTATTAACTTATAAACGTATATGGATATTTGGGTGGGTATTAATTTCGCCCCCCTTAGTGATCACTGCAATATTATCATTACAAGTTAGAATTGCTATATGCGTATCATGGAAGTCTCTAATAAAGTTAAGTCTATAACCAAATTGCGTCAAACTACTAGCAGCAAATTTTTGTGCTAATGTTAAGTCTTCCCATAAATCATCGAAGTCCCCTACCGTTGGCTCTCGCCTTTCCGATAAGTCTACTTTTTGCATTGCAGCAGCCATAATTTACTCTTCCCAGTTGAATTATGCTTTATAATTTGGATGAAAGTTAACCTACTTTACATATAACATCAATAGCGATTACACTATCTACATTAAAATAATTGGTGCTCAGCCAAGTAGTCTTTGAAATATAAGGTAAAAAAAATGACACGTGTATTGAATGAATTATCAGCATTATTGAAGTTAGAAGTCATTGAGCAAGGCCTTTATAGAGGTCAAAGCCAAGATTTAGGTTATAAAGCGCTATTTGGTGGTCAAGTTATGGGCCAAGCCCTTTCTGCGGCTCAAGAAACAATCGCGGAAAACCGCTTTGTTCATTCTCTTCATTCTTATTTTTTACGTCCAGGTGACGCTAGCTTACCTGTTGTATATGAAGTAGAAGTCATTCGTGATGGTTCGAGTTTCAGTACACGTAGAGTGCAAGCAATACAAAATGGTAAAGCTATATTTTATATGACAGCGTCATTTCAACACACTGAAGAAGGCTTTGACCATCAAGATACTATGCCAAAAGTTACGGCACCTGAAGATCTACCTTCGTTTACTGATTATATAAAAGCAAACCAAAAATACATCCCTGAACCACTTCGCGAAAAATTTTTGGCTGAAAAACCTATTGATATACGCCCTGTACAGCAATATAACTGGTTACAGCCAACCCCAACAGACTCAGTGACTCAGATGTGGATAAAAGCTAACGGTGACTTACCTGATGACTTAGGTATTCACACCTATATGCTTGCTTATACGTCAGATTTTCATTTCTTACCAACAGCATTGTTACCTCACGGAGCAAGCCACTGGCAACCAAACTTTCAAATTGCCACTATAGATCACGCCATGTGGTTTCATCGTCCATTTCGTTTTGATGATTGGTTACTTTATTGTATGGACAGCCCGTCTGCGAGTAATGGCAGAGGACTTGTTAGAGGTCAAATATATAATCGTCAAGGTCAATTAGTTGCCTCAACAATGCAAGAAGGGGTAATGAGGCAACGATAGTTTATTCGCCAACACCTAGTAGTGGTGGTATTAGGCAGGCATGACTCAATCAAATGGTTATAAATCCATAGCCATTTGACTATAAAATTCCCCTCTATTATTTAGTACGTTTCCTCTCTACTAATGATTTACGTTTTTCAACGGCTAGTGAAATAACATCTGCCTTGAATATCGCCTCTAAACCTAAAACAGAGTAGACAGCAGCTATCAAAAACAAAGGTCCGATAAGAAACTGACTCAGATAATCAACAAAAGCCAGTTTCTATTTTTATAGTTCAATATTTTATCTGGTTGAAGCTTATTTCAACGCTTGAATATGAGAAAACAACCTACTGAATAGGTGTTAAGGTCACAGCAACAGATTCATAATAAAGGTGCGTTTGCCCTTCATAACCTGAATCACTACCAATGATGACCCAAGCACTACCCTCTGCAGAGCTAATAATTTCAACATTCATATCTGATGACAATGCAACTTCTTTTGTGCCAAATTCTCCACCATAACAGCTTAAACCTTCAATGGAGATATTTCCGACTGGTTTAGCATCTACACCACCGTTAGACTGATGACCAATATCTATATTCATATAGTAATCTGCTTGTACTGGCTCTACTTCACTCGCACCTATTTTCATAAACACTGAACCACCAGGGCTACCTCCTATACCAAAACAAACATCCCCTGCTTCTGACCAAAAAACTGACTTTGTTGTTAGTGAGTAACGTGTATTGGGCACGAGTCCGGTAACCTCTCGTTTAAGGTACATAAATAAATCATCACTTCGGTTCATTCCCCCCGTCAAATAACCTTGTTGACCACCTTGCTCAGGTATTTCTTGAATACCCGAAACTAATTGGTATATCTCATTATCATCTACAGGGTAATCAGAAAAGCCTGCAATCCATTGATCGGCACCGTTATTAAACTCAGAAAAAAAACTAACTTCCACAGGTAAGTCATTATTTGAGTCTGAATTACACCCGCTGATAAGTAGGGGGGCTAAAAGCCATACAGAGCTAATTATAATTTTTTTCACTATTTAGATTCTCTCTTATTTTAGTTTAGTTATGAAAAATACTATTCGAAATAAGGATATATCGAGTCAGCTTTGGGTTGTATGCAAAAAACAGAAGTTGACGTAAAATGACTACAGTACGGCGCGATAAGATACTATGAAAAATATGATGAAGGACTTTCACCCGTCAAACGCTTGAAAAAACGAGTGAAATTAGAAGGCTCTGAGAAACCAAGTAAATGAGATATTTCTCCAACACTTTGTTGTGAGTTTTCTAAGTATTGTAAGGCAAGTTTTTTTCTGGATTGATTCAATAGTTTAGAGAAACTAGTTTGAGAACCCGCTAATCGACGTTGTAAAGTACGTGTACTCATACAAAGTTGACTTGCTATAAAGTTTTGAGAATGAAGACCTTTAGGCAGAGATTTAATAATTTCACAAACAACTCTGGCACTAATATCATTATTTTCAACATCAACTATATAGTCGAGTACCACTTGCTTATTAGCTTGAGCTAACCGCGAATTTGACATAGGTAGTTTTTTTTCTGCATCACTTCGCTTAAAAATCAACGCATTTTCAGCGCTTTGGTACTTTATAGGACAAAGGAAGAAATTATTGAACAATGTCTCATCAAGAGGAGGTAAGCGCTGCAACTCGACATGAGCAGGAATGAGTTTTTCAGCACAAACCAATCGGAAAAGTTGTAAGAATAAAGTTATTGCTGAATCTATTGACGGAGAGAAAGCCGCTTTTGCCGGAATAGGAATTTCTAACCAGAGTCTAACCGTATCCTCAGTAACATCCACATGTACAGTACCACCAGTACTTATTACCTTATAAAAACGTGCTAGGCAATAAGTGGCCTCTAATAATGTATCGCATGTTGCCAAAGTAAAATCTAATCCCTCGAGTGAGGCAGCTTTAAATTGTTCAGCAAAGTTCACTGATAACAACTCGTTACTTGTGATTTTAACAGCATCCCGCCATAACGAACTCAAAGCAGTTGCACAAATACGAGTGTTTGTTTTATATAAGTCGGCCTTACTGATGCCTAAAGGGGTCAATATCTTATCACTTGACATACCTTGATTATCGACTGCTTCAACCAGCATTACCGCGATAGCACTATGCATGCTAACAACACCTATGGAGTCTTTTATGCCTAAAATCTCTAGACGTCTCATTTTAATTGCCTTTACTCTAAACGTTCATACTTCCAGCATATTTTGTTGATTAATCTACATTACATTCAAATAGCTACACACTAAAAAAATGTAACGTTTCGTACTGTTTTATAAGTAAGACACTTAGCTATATTGGGGGCTATTGATATTTCTCGGTTAAATTAAGTTCGAAGTGCAAACGTTTAAACGCGGCGAGTAGTATGTAGCTTAGTGACTCGAAGAAAAATGACTTAACAAAGAGAAAAGCGCTTTTAGCCGAATCCTGAGGACTGCGTTTGCAGGTCATTTACCGCGTTATTCCATTGTAGAAGTATCCACAAATCGATTAATTCAAAGCCGTACTGCTATTTCAAATTAAACAAGTAATCTAACGAGTGGATGTAAGGAGGGGTAATGAGACAAGAATAGTTTATTCGCCAACACAGGGTGGTGGTTGCCTACGTGGAAAGACACAATGAAGTAACACTCGGGCTCAGTGAGTTACTTCACCTTATAAAAGGGTGGTATTTGATAACCATGACTAAATCAAATGGTTATAAATCCATAGCCATTTGATTATAAACTTTTCTAATACTATTTAGTGCGTTTCCTCTCTTCTAATGCTTTACGTTTTTCAACAGCTAGTGAGGTAACATCGGCCTTTAATACTGGCTCTAAACCTAAAACAAAATAAACTTCAGCCATTAAAAATAAAGGTCCGATAAGAAACTGACTCAAATCATCAACAAAAGCCGGTTTCGCTTTTTCATAATAATGACCAATAAACTGAATAACCCAACCAATAACGAATATGCCGACTGCAAGAGTGAATACCCCTTCTGTATTGTTAAACATTTGCGCGATAAGCAAATTAACTAATATATAAATCAACATACCGAGGGCTAATAATCGGTGTAAAGCCATATAATAAAGCGCTACAACTGAAAATATGGCCATTGCTAAGGTGAAATTGACAGTAACTGGCGTACTAAAAATGTCATCCATGTTAATTTCAAATGAAATAGTGCTCAGTAATAGGGTTACCGCAAAAACTATCAAAGGCACACCAATGAAATGGGTGTTAATATTTTTTTGATTCAAGTGCACACTTTTATAGCGCGCTAATTGCTCTTCAATGGACTTCATTAGAATACTCTCGGTTATGAATTTTGTTGCCAATCATGGCCACTTGGAAGCTGAAAGATTCGTAAGCCAAACTGCGGTGCTATAGCAAACAGATGGTCAAAAATATCAGCTTGAATGGCTTCGTAATCTAGCCAATTGGTCGTATTAGCAAAGCAGTATATTTCGAGCGGCAAACCCGTTTCAGTAGCCGTTAATTGCCTAACCATACAGGTTAGGTCATCTCGAATCTTAGGGTTTTGCTGTAAATATTTAGTAATATAGGCGCGAAACGTTCCTATATTAGTTAGTTGTCGGCTATTTATTGAATTGAACGACGGAGCCACTTCATCGCAGTTTTGTTCATGAGCATTCAAGGCAAGCTCTTGCTTTTTACTCGACAAGTAATCTTCTAATAAGTAAGCATTTGTCAGTTGATTGATTTTTTCAGTACTGTAAAAGTCAATGCTCGCAATATCTATGATAACCGTACGCTTAATACGCCTTGCTCCCGTATGGTACATATTACGCCAGTTTTTAAAAGAGTCACTAATCAGAGCATATGTCGGTACTGTGGTAATGGTTTTATCAAAATTTTCTATTTTTACCGTACTTAATCCTATTTCCAGCACATCACCATCAGCACCATATTTGGGTAGTTCAATCCAGTCACCAGCAACAACCATTCTATTGGCAGAAATTTGAATGCTAGCGACCAAACCTTTAATAGTATCTTGAAAAACTAGCAGCAATACCGCGGTCAAAGCTCCTAAACCACTTAGTAGATAAACAGGGGAACGATTAATAATCAGCGAAATAATGACAATAGTCATCACTAAATATAAAGCTAATTTGATTATTTGAATGATGGCATTGAGTGGGAGAAAGCGCTGTTTCGCACTTTCTTGGTATATAGTTCGACTAACATTTAATAAAGCGCTAACCGAGCGAACTATTTGAAAAGTAATAAATACCTTACTGAATAATATAAGTAAGTTACTTGCAAGACTATTAGACTCTAAAATTAATGGTGTTAAAAATAAAATGATAAGCAAGGGGAGTAACAAGGTCATTCGATTTAGAACGTTATGCTCAATCAAGGCATCATCCCAAGTATTTTTACTCTTGATAATTACTTTATTAACCAACTTTAGTATTTGGTGTTTAGCTATGTAATAGCTAAGTCCGGCAACCAGTAGAATTAAGCCAATACCTACGGCAATTGCACCGCTTACTAAATAATTAGCGCTTAGACCTTGTTCACTTAGCCATATACTGATCAATTCATTCATCGAATTTTCCTATCATCTTGCAGGCAAGTAAGTTAATTAATTAAAAAACGTTAATTTTTATTGATCGCTGGGACAGCTGTATTGCTGTTTCATTTTTTCAAGCCTAGCATCTTTATCATGCCAAAATTTGGTTAACCATTTTTGAAAAGCAACTCTGTCATTACGATCTGAAAAATCGATATGACCTAATTCACTCTTAATATCTAAAGTATGAATATCTATGCATACCGTTTCAACTTGTCCGTAGACAAAATCACTGAAATTTGGAATGCCGTCTGGATAATAAATCGTCACATCAACAATTTTAGTCAAATGCTCTCCCATAGCATCGAGTACAAAAGAGATACCACCTGATTTTGGCTTTAGTAAATATTGAAAAGGAGAGCCTTGTTTATCATGCTTTTTTTGAGTGAAACGTGTACCTTCAATAAAGTTCATCACACTCACTGGTTTGTGCTTAAATTTCGCACACGCATTTCTGGTCGTTTCTAAATCTTTTCCACGTAAATGTGGATTTTTCTTCAAAAATGCTTGGCTATATCGTTTCATAAAGGGAAAGTCGAGTGCCCACCAAGCCAAACCTAATAACGGCACATAAATAAGCTCTTTTTTTAAGAAAAACTTTAAAAAGGGAATATTGCCATGTAAAGCCCGTTGTAATATCACAATATCAACCCAGCTTTGGTGGTTGGCTAACACTAAATACCAATCGTTAATTCTCAACTCTTCTGATCCAGTCACCACAATAGTGGTTTTGGTGAATATTTTTTGAATAATACTATTCGTTGCAACCCAGTTACTTGCCATCAAATCAAGTAAGTAACTAAAAATTTTCTTAGAAAAACGCAATGGTATTAATGCTTTAAAAAGTGAAAAAACTAAAATGGGTATTAACCAAAATATAGTATTAAGTATGTAAAGAGAAAAAGATAAGAAGCCAATTAATTTGGCAGGTAAAAAATTTAGCATATATTAAAAATAACTAATAAGAGATGAGTGACACGGATAGCGTTATTTAATCATGATTTAGCTAAAAATTATATTTTTTTATTGCCCTCTAACAGGGCAATCTAATATTAATTATCTGCGGCCAGTTCAAAATATCAAATGAACAAAAAGCGATCACTTTTATTTTATGGCAAACTATTTTTGCCTTTTGTCGCTACCTAGCCATATAAAATACTTAGTTCGCCACATATACCTGCTAAAGTGACTAAAAACATATGTTTCATATTTTAAAAAATGAATATTTCCCTTAATAATTGAGTTTTTACTCAATTTGTTGCATACTTAAATGAGTGTAACAAAGGAGATAAAATGAATTTTAATAGAGCTGTAATCAAAGTTGGTAGTGCCTTAGTTGCACCCACTAGCGATGGTTGTAGCGGTCAGTACACATTAGCAATAGCACAATTTATAACCACATGCCAACAGCAAGGTAAAGAGATAATTTTAGTCTCTTCTGGAGGCGTCGCCGCTGGGCGTACTGTCATTCAACATGGCTCCCCAAAACTCTCACTTTCCACTAAAAAGGCTATGTCCAGCGTAGGGCAGATGCAAATGATGGCTAATTGGCAGCGATTTTTTGATGTGCCTTGTAGCCAAATACTCATTACCCAAAATGATTTAGCTGATAGAGAACGTTTTATTAGCATTCAAGAAACGATTAAAATTCAGCTAGCAAATGGTGTGCTTCCGATCGTTAATGAAAATGATACAGTCACCACCAAAGCACTCTCAATAGGCGATAATGACAACCTTGCCGCATTAGTTGCCCAAGCCTGTGACGCTGATAGTTTATTCATTTTAAGTGATATTGATGGAGTATTCACCAAAGACCCAAATATCCATGACGATGCCGTATTAATCCCCAATATTGATAAGATCACTGATGAAATATATGCCATGGCAGGCACAAGCCGTAACCCGCTAGCTATGGGTGGCATGAAAACAAAAATAGAAGCAGCTGAAAAAGCCGTAGAACACGGTATCAACACTTATATTATCAATGGTACTAAAAGCGAGGTATTTAGCTCTCTTTTAGCACAAATTAATCCAGGTACCCGTTTTGCTGCTGATAAAGAAATCATTACTGCGAAAAAGCATTGGTTAAAGCATACCTTAAAAAGTCGAGGTAAAATTAAACTCGACCCTGGCGCAGTTAATGCCATTGTTAATAAAGGCGCCTCTTTGTTACCCGCAGGTATTAAGTCAGTAACAAATAGATTTAAAGCCGGTGATGCCATCGACCTTATAGACGCACAAAATAATACCGTAGTAGCCAAAGGTATTACTTTATATAGTCACTATGACTTAAAAAGAATTATGGGCAAACACAGTAATGACATCATCTCTATTTTAGGGCATGACTATGGTGAAGTTGCGGTACACCGCGATGATATGGTTATTTTATAATTCACTGAATATGTTCATCACAACTTCACAATTTTTGATAAGAGTAGAAAAATGACCAACTTTAATATCGCCACTATGGCAAAAAAAGCTAAAACAGCTAGCAGAGTGGCTGCACAACTGAACAGTAGTGAAAAAAACACCCTATTAAATGCTATCGCCACTGCTATTGAAAATAATAGTGATATGATTATTCAAGAGAACAGTAAAGATATAACCGCTGGTCGAGAGAAAGGATTATCGCAAGCCATGTTAGATCGGTTAGTACTAAACGATAAAGGCATTAAAGAAATTAGTTCTGCTATTCGTGAAATTGTAGCCTTAGCGGATCCTATTGGTGATATTGATAAATTATCATTACGCCCAAATGGTATTCAAGTCGGTAAAATGCGTATTCCTCTTGGTGTTATTGCTATGATTTACGAAGCCCGACCTAACGTTACCGCTGAAGCTGCCGCTTTGTGTATAAAATCAGGTAACGCGGTTATTTTACGTGGTGGCTCCGAGGCTATTCACTCAAATTTAGCCATCGCACAATGCTTACATCAGGTATTATCAGCCCATGATGTTGATGAAAATATCGTCAGCGTTATTCCTGATACTAGCCGCAGTATAATTGAGCAACTACTTCAACAAAGTGACACCATTGACTTAGTTATTCCACGCGGAGGTGAAGGTCTTATTCGTTATGTAAGCGAAAATAGTCGTATTCCTGTTATTCAGCACTACAAAGGCGTTTGTCATTTATATATTGATAAACATGCTGACTTAACTAAAGCTGTCGATATTTTAGTCAATGGTAAAACCCAAAAACCTAGTGCATGTAATGCCTTTGAAACGGTATTAGTGCATGGCGATATTAGTGATGAGTTTTTACCGCTTGCAGCTAAGGCGCTTGAAGAGGCGGCAAAAGTTAGAGTGCATGCTTGTAAAAATAGTATTGGTTATTTTGCCCATGCTGAATTAGCAAACCAAGAAGATTATCACGCCGAGTATTTAGCGCAAGAAATCGCCGTTAAGGTCGTTAGTAGCTTTGATAAGGCTATTAGCCATATCAATGAGTTTACCTCAGATCATACGGAAGTCATTATCAGCCAAGATCTTTCACGAACTCAAAAGTTTGTTCGCCAAATAAACTCCTCAGTAGTGATGGTCAATGCATCTTCACGCTTTTCTGATGGAAATCAATTGGGTTTAGGCTCTGAAATAGGCATTTCAACCAGTAAGTTACATGCATATGGGCCTATGGGTTTAGAAGCATTAACTACAGAGAAATTTGTGGTGTTTGGTGATGGCCAGGTTCGAACTTAAACAATACTATTTATAAGTATTAGAGATCATTATGAAGCCTAAGGATTTAAAACCTTAGGCTTTTTTTAAACTAAAAATTAGTGGCTACGTCTGGCATTCGGCTTTTGTTTTACAATACTCAAAGCTAAACGATTTTCCCATTGGCCATCATGTTGCCCCTGACAGGCCTCTTCACTATCAAAACGAACACATTGTTTAATGTTTTTAACAACAACACCGATTTTCAATAACTGCTTTTGAATGGTATTGCGCAATAGCTCATCGAGTTGCTGCTCTTTCATCAAAGCAACCTCTTCATTGGTATTAAAAACACAAGTAATGGCTAAACTAGCCGGAAAATTAGTGTAGTTAGCTCTATGGGTTAACCAAACAAAACCAGCAATTTCATGCAAAGATGATTCACAGGCAATGGTCAGCGCTTTACAGACGTTGTTATCTATTTTTTGATTCGTTTTACTTAATTTCATCACATGTTTCCCGTTCAGTTTTCGCTATTTTAACTGTCTTAAAAATTGAACACAACCAAGGAACAGAAGCTTTCATTTCAGCTCAATTTAACTTAACGCTTAACATCAAAGCTCAAACCTTGAAGGTACATTTTTTTATTAAGCTACTGACATAGTGCTGAAATGAGAATAAATGTAATAGATTTAGTATAAGACTTGAGATTATCTGAGTTACTGAGTATGCTACGCGGCCTTTTTCTAGTAGGTATTTTCTTAGGTATTAATGATGATAGGTTTCGATTACGGTACGTCCAACTGTGGTGTCGCCACTATGCGCAACGGCCAGCCCCACATTATCCCTTTGCTTGGTGATCAGTTAGGTGGTGGCTCATACATTGCTTCTAATCTATATGCCCCTAGCCGTGACGTTATTACTAACTGGCTTGCTCAGCAGCTGCCTACTACTCAACATGCCAATTATCTTGCAGAGCGTAAACACCAGATTCAAAGGGGTCAAGCGGCACTGCGTGAATTAAAATTTGATGGTATATCAAGTGATTTACTCTTCGGTAAAACAGCTTTGGAGCAATACCTTGAAGATCCAGAAGAAGGTTATTACATCAAATCACCTAAGTCATTTTTAGGTGCTAGTGGCTTAGCACCTGCACAAATGCAATTTTTTGAAGATATTGTCGCTTGTATGATGAGTAATGTTAAAAAACTCACCGAGCAAGTTTTGCAAAAAGAAGTAACACAAACCGTTATCGGTCGACCGATTAATTTCCAAGGCTTAAACGGCGAAGAAAGTAATCGACAAGCGATTAATGTGTTAACTAATGCCGCAAAACGTGTTGGCTTTAAAGAAGTTGAATTTCAATATGAACCGGTAGCAGCTGGTTTTGAATTTGAAGCCTCGTTAACAAAAGAAACGCGCGTATTAGTGGTTGATATTGGTGGCGGTACTAGTGATTGCTCTATGTTACTTATGAGTCCTAATTTCACTGACAGTGATAGCCGTAGCGATCACTTACTTGCTCATACCGGTGTTCGAGTAGCTGGTAATGATTTCGATATTCAATTAGCGTTACAAGGCATCATGCCGAGCTTAGGTATGAATAGTTTACTAAAAACAGGCAAGCCCATGCCAACAAGTAGCTTTTATCAAGCACTTGCAATTAATAATATCAATGAACAAACAGAGTTCTACAGCGCTAAAAATAGACGTGACTTACTTCAGTTATCCCGTGATGCGAAAGAAACAAGTATGGTAGAGCGCTTAGTGGCGGTACATGATCACAAACTAAGTTATCAATTGGTTAATGCTGCAGAACAAGCAAAAATTGCCTTATCTGAGCAAAGTGAACAAACTATCGACTTAACTGATGTTTCTGAAGGACTATTTACTGAAGTAAATAAGGAAACTTTACGCTCAGCCAATAAACGCACTTTAGAAAGCATTGCCGGTATAATGCATTCTGCAGTAGAACAAGCACAGTGCCAACCCGAAGTTATTTTTGTCACTGGCGGTACAGCAAAGTCACCGGTATTGAGTGAATTTTTACAACAACAAATGCCCAACATCCCTATCGTTGTAGGCGATCATTTTGGCAGTGTCACTTCAGGCTTAGCGCGTTGGGCTGAAAAAATATACAAATAGTCGGTTAAGTAATACCAATCCATCTAAAGAAGTGACCACTTAGAACGGCATTGGCGATATGAGAAAAAGCAAAAGATGTGTTGATATAGTTATTCTACATCAAACATATTTTGTGCATTTATCATGATGCCAATGCATTCCCGAAGGGCGAATAACTAATAAAAAGTAAAGGCTTATATTCTGCGTTATTGATTTAAACAATAACACTACATGGATGTAGTTTATTAGAGAATGCAGGATCACATTCTCCCGAATGACTATTTTTGGCAACCAATGCCTTGCCTCTAAACCTTTAAATTCTCGCTAAGCGATCACTTTCTTAGATGGAATGGTATAAGTCTTTCTTTTAGTTGCGAGATCCTTCTCGCAGCTAAATAAATTCGTCTATAATAACAATCATTATTAACTGATAACTTCACCAACATTCATGGAACTACGCTGCGTTCGTCAACTATTAATTCCCCTACTATTAATAAGTAACTTTACCTTTGCCAATGAAACTGATTCGGTTCGCTATATTGAATCCAAGAAGTATCCCGATCTTAAACAAAGCTATTTTGTTGATTTATTAACACTCGCACTCGAAGCGAGTAAAGCCCGCTATGGTGACTATAAATTACAGCCCGTCAATATTGAAATGGCGCAAGCGAGAACATCAGTGATGTTACAGCGAGAAGAGTATATTGACTTAACCTGGAGAATGACCTCTCAAACGTTAGAAAATAAACTTCAGGCCGTTTACTTTCCAATATTAAAAGGCCTAATGGGCTATCGAATTTTTATTATTCACAAGAATAAGCAATCTCTTTTTAATAAAAACACAAGGTTAAGTTATCTTAAAGATATAGATCTTGGTCAAGGACATAATTGGGCTGACAGTGATATCTTGCTTGCCAATAATTTCAAAGTTGTCGAAGGTGGTGAAACTGTTTTAATTAAGATGTTAAAAAAGGGGCGATTCAGCTATTTTCCACGTGCTCTTCATGAACCTTGGTTAGAAATTGCTAACGAATCAGAACTGATTGTTGAGAAATATCTAATGCTGCAATATCCGGCCCCGACATTTTTTTTTGTAAATAAACGAAATACACGTTTGCATCAACGTTTATCTTTTGGTTTGGCCCAGCTACTTGAGTCAGGTAAATTCGAACACTTTTTTTTGAACCATAAAATTACTTCAGGTATTTTAACTAAAGCTAACGTCAAAAATCGTACCTTATTTCCCTTGCATAACCCTTTGTTATCTGAAAAATCCAAAGAGCTGTTAACCGATGAACGCCTATGGATTAAACTGCAATAAAATAAAAAATAGCACATAAAAAACGACGCTAAGGCGTCGTTTTTTATGTGCTGATAATTTCTATTTTTAAGTCATTATTTAACTTCTAGCCCTTTAACTAACATAGTATTACCAGTTATGCCAACAATCAGACACTGACTTTTTTCACTAATGCAGACACCATCAGCCTCATCAGCTAAACGCGCTTGCCAATCGATACCTGAATAACGAATGGTACCGCTAGTTTCATTAATTTCAGCACTAGCAGGTACTTGCAAACCTATCATATCACTAGAGTCATCCGTTTTATCTTTTGAATCCTGTAATGACTTTAGTGGCTTCCATAAAATAACAGCTACGACTGCAGTTAATAACCCAACCGTTAATATTTCACTTTGCCAGCCTTCGATAAAACCAATACTAACTAAAATACCGGTAGTTAAACTTGCTATAGCAAAAAAGAGTAATGGGCCACTTAATCCCATGATACTCAGCTCAAGAACAAAACTGATACCGGCAATTAAGTACCATAAATGGTCCGGATTTTCTAAAAAATATTCCATAGAACCTCTTTGGTAAAAGAAAGTAGACCTCAATTTTCGGCTTTACACCCAAACTCGCAGTCTAAAATAAGAGCTAGTTAGATAACTTCAAACTACTCGAAACTGCAATAGCCTGAGCAACAGTATTAGCAATATTATCACCTGTTTTACCATCAGTTAGTACCACAGTACTTTCATTAGCAATAGCTTGATGTGCTGTAATTGCATCTTGGGCTAACGTTAGCGTAACTGCCGCTTGGCCTTGTTCAGTATTCGCAGCATTACCAACCACTTCTAAAGCATTAGCATCAGCTTCTGCAACTAGGCGAATAGCTTCGGCTTTACCTGTCGCTTCTAATATTTGTGCTTCCTTTGATGCCTGCGCTGCTAAGACTTGCTCAGCCTTTGCTGCTTCAGCATCTAATACTCTCGCTTGTTTCTGACCTTCCGCTTCTGTGATCGCTGCAGTTTTAACACCTTCAGCAGTTAGTATCACTGAACGTTTTTCACGTTCTGCGGTCATTTGTTTTTCCATGTCTTCGCGAATCGTTTGTGGCGGCGTAATATCTTTGATTTCATAACGCGTCACCATAACCCCCCAAGGCGCGGTAGCTTCGGTCATAGCATTCAAAATTTGTGCATTAATAGCATCACGGTTTTGAAAACAATCATCTAACTCCATTGAGCCAATAGCATTACGCATAGTGGTCATTGCAAGCTGAGTTACTGACATTTTATAATCGGTGATGTTATTGGTCGCTGCTGATGCATCGGTGACTTTCATAAACAAAATACCATCTATATCTAAAGTAATATTGTCTTTGGTAATGGCTGGCTGTGAAATAATTTCCAATGATTGTTCTTTTAAATTACGGTCAGCCGCAACTGATTGCACGTAAGGAATGATAAAATTTAATCCTGCTGAAAGGGTTTTACTGTACTTACCTAGGGTATAAATAACATAACCTCGGTTTTGTGGTACAAAATAAATACCTTTTTTTAGCGTGTATAAAATAACAATAGTCAGCCATAAAACCGGGCTAGTAAGAATACCTTCAACAAGATTTTCCATAAATATTTTTTCCTTGTATGTTTGAATCTAATACCATTCAGTATAAAGAAGTGGTCACTTAGAACTGCATGAACGACATTAGAACAATCAAAATATGCGTAGTTATAGTTATTCTACATCAAGCATGTTTTGTGAAATTATCATGGTGTTCATGAGTTCCCAAAGGGCGATTACCTAATAAAAGGCAAAGGCTTATATACTGCGTTATTGATTTTGATAAGGACGCTACAAGGATGTAGCTTCTGAGAGAATGCAGGAGCACATTCTCCTGAATAACCATTATCTGTAATCAATGCCTTGCCTAATAAGCCTTTAAATTCTCGCTAAGTGAGCACTTTCTTATATTGATTGGTATACGTTCGAAGTAAATCAAAATTCAATTAAGAATGACTTTTAACAACACGTTAATAGACTGCTATGAGCAAAGCAAGCTATTTCACCTAGACTATTGCTTGTAGTGCAGTAAGAGCACTTAATTGCTAACTGAGGTGTTTATCGTTAAGTAAATCAGTGCTTGGTTGCACTAAGATTTAATTTAAGCCAACATAGCTACTTCTTAATCATAATTTACCTTAACTAAGCTGTAACAGTTCTTTATGCGATTCACCTTAAATGATATTGAGCTCAACTTAACTGCTGGCGTACTGATCAAAGATGGTCAAACAATTAGCATCAGAGCAAAGACCTTATTAGTACTGAAATATCTAATAACTCATCAAGACACTATCGTAACTAAGCAGGAAATATTAGCCTCTGTTTGGCACGATGTTGTTGTACAAGAACAAGTATTAGTACAATCGATAAAAGAGATCCGTGATTTACTTGGCAGTCATGTAATTAAAACTTATCCTCGACAGGGCTATCAATGGACAGCTGAGCTCTGTGATATTACAAATGAAAAAAAACTCTTTGGAAAGTCAGTTAGCACCTCCTCCCTAGCACTTATTACGGCACTGTTCTTGGTGAGTTTTATTGCACTATATATACTTTTTTTTCTCCAAGATAATAAAGCTAGCCCAACAAACGAATACTTCACTGTTGCTTTATTACCGGTCATTAATGACATGCCTGATGATATTCACGATTGGGTTCCTTTGCAGGGCATGGACTATATCAGTGAAAGTTTAACAAAAAACAGTCAATTTCAAATTATTCCTAAAGTAAAATTACTCCAATCAATTCATCTTTCTAAACAAAAAGATTTACAACATTCAGTAAAATCTGACCCTCAGCAATTACGAGCGCTTGCCCAAACGTTAAAAGTAGATTTATTAGTACAGACGAGACTGCGTGGTTATCCGCAAGATTTCCAGTTAGATTATAGCTTTTATTTTGCTCAGCGAGTTGAACAAGGGATCATTTTATCCCCTAGTATTCCCGATGCCTTAGCGCAATTAGTACAAAAAATAACTCAACGTTTTGCTCCCCACGCTACACAAACAGCCCAGCCTTATATTAGTGATTTTAGTAATGAAGCTTTTGCTCGTGGCATAGCGCTCTATTTACAAAGAGACTATACCCAAGCAGCTACCTTTTTCTCTTCTGCGCTACAAACCAATAATAACTTATTAGCTGCTCGTCGTTATTTAGCTGCTAGCTATATTAACAGCGGTGATACCGAGCAAGGTATTATTTTAATGGAAGAAAACATAGCGCAAGCGCGTCACAGGAATATGCACAGAGAAGAAGTCCGTAGTCATTTGATGATAGGCGCACTACTTATGCATCAATATGAAAAAGACTCACTAACTTATCCTGACTTATCTAAAGCTGAACGTTATATCCTATTAACCAAAAAGCTAGCAGAGCAATACCATGACGCCCTATTTATTGCTTATGCCCATGAAGAGTTAGCTAAAATAAAACGGCTACAACAACGTTACCAAGAGGCAATTCCTTTATTAGAGGCGGCAATCCAATACCATAATGATTTTGAAGGTAGTTACGGCCAAACACGTGCACTTATTGAGTTAGCGCTGATAGCCTATGCACAGGGTAAAGGTGAACTGGGTAAGAGCTATTTCACTCAAGCAACTAGCATTGCCAAAAAAGATGGTGTGGCAACGAATAAGGTAGCTATTTTGCTAGCTCAAGCACAAGTTGCCATAAATGATAAGCAGATAAAGGCCGCTCAAACTTATGCAAAACAAGCGATGAACATTGCAAAAAACGCTAAAAGTAACGTGTTAATTGCACAAGTAACTGCTTGGCAGGATGACAGCAAAGCATACCAAGTGAATTAATACGATGACAACACAGGTAGGGTCTGTTGATCTTTCGCGGTTAAATTTTGTTCGAGATAAAAACGTTTTAATCGCGGCGAGTAGTGTGTAGCCTAGTCACTCTAAGCAAATACTACTCAACAAAGAGTAAAACATTTTTAACCGAATCCTTCGGACAGCGTTTGTTGCACATTTTTACGGCGTTATCCCCTTTTTATGTGGAACAACCACATTACAAAGGCTCTGCCTTGTATAAATACCCAACAAACGGCTGCAAAAACAATCTCTAAAGATCAATAGCCCCTAATAAAGGTCAATTAGTTAACCGCTAAAATTTTATCCATTACCCAACTGGTATGTAGCGCTGAATGGCCATTTGATGAATGTTGTTGCCCATTTACCAGCTGTTGATAAATATTAGCAACATGATATAACTGAATATTCTCTGGGTTATCAATGATAAAGATTTCGCTGCTTTTACCCTGAGTTAATACTATAGGCATCTCATCAAAAACGGAGAAGTTCAACTCTCCCTCACTGCCCACTATAGTCACCTTGTCTTGTCTGCTTGCAGCACCAAAATTCCAACTGCCGGTGCCAGTAACGCCATTTTCATGTTGCCAGCATGCTGAAATTGCATCAAAGGCAGAATATAAACCTTGCTGATTTGTCGCTATGCCACTGACTTTTTGAAAGTCGCCTAGTAGAAAAGAAAATAGATCTAAACCATGGCTCGCTAAGTCGTCAAAATAGCCCCCTGCCGCAATACTTTTATCTGTTCGCCAATTATATTGCCCCGATAAATCCAGCGTATTAGCTGGTTTATTTAATTGCCAGCTAACATGCCTTATTTGCCCAATAGCTCCACTTTCTAGTAAAGATTTAACTTTATTAAATCGAGGTAGTGAACGGCGATAATAGGCAACAAAAAGTGGCACCTTAGCTTCTTTAAAGGCCTGCTCAATCGCAAGGCTTTCCTCATAAGTGGATGCTAAAGGTTTTTCAATGCAACAAGGCTTACCCGCCTTTGCAACCAATAGCGCATAGTGTTTATGACTATCTGGTGGGGTAGCAATATATATTGCATCAATGTTGTCATCATTAATAATATCTGCAGCATCATCGCTAAATTTAGGTACCTTATGTCGCTGGGCATAACTTTTAGCAAGTTTTAAGTCTCGGCGCATTACCGCTGCTAATTCAAAACCCGCTGTTTTTTGATAAGCGGGACCACTTTTAATCTCTGTGACTGCGCCACAACCAATAATGCCCCAACGAATTACTTTACTTGTCTCTGTCATAACTTATCCATCATAGTTGTTTCTTCATATCCTAAATGGATGAAATCATGATGAAGCTAAAAGCTCAATCATGATTTTTAGTATTATATCTTTATCAACCCATTACAAACCGCAATAGCTATCTAGTTTAGGTTGCCAATGTGGCACAGTATCTTGTTGTTTAATATTGCTTTCGCGCAAGTTAGCAACCTCTTTTAGCACTTCTTTATGAGATAAGTTTTTATCTGCATTAAAGTATACCCAATCAACTTCTTGATGGTATTGACGCATCTCGGTGCTTGCTACTATTTTCTCTGGGATAAACCATAAATTGAAATTAACTGACATGGCTACTTCTGGATAAACATCACTTCCGTGTTGTGAAAATAAATGACCATTTATATAGTATTTTATTTCATTATCAAATACCTGTAATACCACGGTATTCCAACCTTGCAAACTTTTTACATAAGTATCAAAAGCATTCACTTTTGTCCAAGGCTCAAGTTGGAAAGTTTCCCAAGAGGTAGAAAATAATACATTCTCTTTTTCGCCCCAACCACCATTGGCTAGGTATTCAAAATCCATTTCACTGTAATTTTTATCCATGGGCGCTTCTAGCGGGCTGATAGTATAGAAAGTTTCGACAATGCCATCACCGTCAGGACCAAAATCAGGCTGGTCATTAAAATATAAACGAGCGGCGTAAGTACCTTCTAAGTATTTACGCTGATGACAAATTTGCGTGTGGCGGGTATTTTCTGGACTGCCATCTGTTTTTGAGGTTAAGCGCATCACAGTATTATTGCTATCACTCTGATCTGGATGAAAGCTAATCCCTTCTGACCACCAAGTCGCATTTTTTATACCTGGATGGCCTACCTGTGTTCTAGGTACCCAGCCATTTTTTTGTGCGTCAGTGAGGGTTTTATAGCTAAAATCATCAAACATTATTTTTCTATTATTAGCGAGGTCAGGGTTTGCTTGAATAGCTGAACTCGTCATTAGAGAGATAACGCCAATAAATAAACTGGCTTTTGTAGAAAAGAGCTTCATTATTATTTTATTCCTGTCAGGGTAATGGTTGTTGTAGTAAGTAGTTATTGTTCTAACAACAATGAAACATCACACAGCTGCATTTACTAATTAAATAATATTAAAGATGAATTATTTCCACATTAAATTTTATTAAATGAATATTTACAACAACTTAAAAAAAACCCTTGTACACCTAAGTTTAATAACATTACCCTTCAAGTAATTATATTTGAGTAAATACAGTAATATTGAAAAACCATAATCGCCTAGCAGCTGACACATTTTTGATAATGCTATATTAATCTGAATCTTGAGATAGCTGAGTAATAAGGGTATTAATCTTACGTAGTACTGGGGCAACAACACCGTTTTGATTAGCCAAAATAACCACAACAATGCCAGTATCAAGATGTATATCAAGTCTAGCATCGACTCCCAACGTCGCTCCTCCATGACCAACAACTCGATTACCTGCCTCCCCAGCCACAACAAAACCGTATCCATACCAAGTGGGTGAGTTGAATTCTGTTTTGCTACTATACGCTTGCTCAGTCATTTTTTTGCTCAGGAGAGTAAACTGAGTCAATGCTTGTGAAAAATTATAGAGATCACCTATTGTGGAATAACCACCTCCCGCTGGGCCACCTTTCACGCCATTGGTATAATGGTTATTCACCCAAGTATCACTGTGGGCCTTTTTCAAATAACCAATAGCAAGGTTTGGGGTAATACCATCAAGTTCATAGCTATTTGAGTTAGTCATATTGGCTTTGTGATAAATATGTTGCTCAATATAATCGTAATAATTTTTCCCACTCGCTTTTTCAATGACCAAACCCAACATATGCATGCCTGAGTTACTGTAACGATTGCTTGTACCTGGGATAAATAACAACGGTGTGTTGGCAATGAGTTTCTTATAAGAGACAAGTTCTCGGTAATTTCCTTTATCACTTAATAAGAATTCTTCAGTAAAAATATTGCCCATGCCCGAGGTATGGGTCAACAACTGCCTTATTGTTATCTTTTCAGCCCCTTCTTGTGGCAGCCAATCACTATCAACATACTCAATCAGTTTATCTTCAAAGTTAATTTTACCTTGCTCAATAAGTTGTAGGGTCGCAACCGCGGTGAACATTTTATTCATCGAGGCCAATGAAAATTTTGTTTCAAGGTTATTAGCAAGATTATCGCTTTTATTCGACTGACCCAGTGCCTTCTGAAAAAGCACCTTGTTATCCTTGGCTACTAATACAGTGCCAGAAAAGGCGTCTTTATTGACTAACTGCTGTAAAAAACTATTTAGCTCTTTTTGAAAAGTAGCAGTGGCTATTCTCTTATTGCTTGGGGTAACAACATCATCCGCCAAATAATAATAATTAAGCTTATGTGGTGCTTCTCTCGTTCTATTCACCGTTAAAATATAGGAAAATTGACTATTTTCAGCAATAACTTGGGCTCTTTCATTATCACCACTGTTAGGTAAGTACTTTATTAGCCGTAAGGTGCCGTGAGTCGTTTGATCATTTAGTAAACCTGAGATGTGTGCTTTCATTCCATATATACCAATGCGTTCAGGGTTTATATTCTCTGTATAAAAGCGCCTTACTTCATGTCGGTCCCCTTGATTGAATACTTTTAGTAGTGATGGTAATAATGCCGTAGTTTTAGTTGGGCTCGTTTCCTGGCTTAACGCTGGTGCCATATAGATAAGGCAGCAAAACATAAACTGTACAAAAAATGCGCGATAATATTTCAAACTTTATTCCTTTTTTAAATATGTATATGATTCTACTAAAATATTTAATGATTAATGTGCGAGTTACTTTGGTATTACAGTTTTGCTATACCTGTTAGTATTTGGCGATAGATAAATGATTAAATTTTCATTAAGAAAGCATTAAGACGAGTAAAAATAGGGAGTTTAAAGGTTTTGCAAAAACAAAATTCTGTAGCGGTGTTATCAAAGGAAAGTTTTTTACTCAACAATTTTACGGTTGATCCCATTCGTGGCGAGTTGGTAGACACAGATAAATTTGAGCAAATTGAGCCAAAAGTAATGTCAGTGCTAATTTTCTTGGTTGCAAACCAAGGTGAGGTGGTTGATCCTGAAACACTTTTCTCTCATGTTTGGCCAAAATCTATTTATAGTCCTGGTTCCATACGACGCTGCATTACCGTACTACGTAAAACGCTTAATGATGAAGACAAAAAAATCATAGTCACTCACCCAAAACGTGGTTACAGCTTAGAAGCCAACATAAGCCTCCCTATAAAAACCAATAAGCTAACTGAAAGTCCGTGGTCGAACATTTCAAAGTACTTATTGAGTGCAACATTCATTATGCTATTAATAGGCACTATCATTTATCAAAGCAAAACAAAGGAGCACCCCTCTGAAATAACAGTACTTAATGTCAATGAAATATTACCACTCACGGCAACGGAGCAGTTCGAATATTACGCGCGTTATTCCCCAGACGGTCACTATATTGCTTTTTTAAGGGCTGCGGATAACTCCGCAACATCGCATCAAAATTTATGGCATATATGGGTTAAAGAGCTTGCTAGCGATACTGAATATCAACTCACTACTTTGCCAGAGAAAATTAACTCCTTCAGCTGGTCCTTAGATAGTAAGGCATTACTATATGCGACTCGCGAGAAAGAAACCGTTAACGTATTTCGCTTGAAAAATGAAGCTGCACCACCTAATGCACCGTTAATTAAAGTACTTAGTAGAACGGATATTGAGCGGATAACGGCTATTCACTGGGGAATGGACAACCAGCTTTATTACATTGCGCAAATCAAGGGGGTTGCAACACTCTTTGTTAATAACCTGACAAATGGCGAACAAAGAAGTCTCCTATCTAGTGATGATGATTTTCATCCCTACGAGTTGTCCATTTCTTATCATGGTGAAAAACTCGCAGTACTTGGTTTTAATAACCAAGTTCATTCTCAAGTAAAAGTGATTTCGCTTCTTCCGGGAAGTGACCATACTCCCTCGTCACTGGTTACCTTAAATTCAAACCGTTATTTTATTAGCTGGCACCCCAATAATGACAATATATTACTCAGTGATGGTCGTCATTTGTTCAACTTAACTGCCAGTGGCCAAGTCGATAAAATTGGTTTTGAAAATTTCACTTTTGTTCGCCATCCGCAATTTTCGCCCGACGGTAAAAACATTGCCTTAACGTTAGAGAATATTGATGAAGATATATGGCTACAAGATATTCACCAAGCTAAAAGTAGCCGTCTGGTAGTAAATAGTAATACCAGTGATTTTCAACCGCGCTTCTCTCCTTCAGGGCAAGAGTTCGCTTTTGTTTCAGCCAGAAAAGGCTATCCTCAGCTTTATATTCATGACCTTAAAACGGGTAATAATCGCTTAGTCTTTGCCAATCCAGAACAAAACTTATCAGTGTATCCTGCAGTCTGGCACTCCGATGGTAATAAGCTTGCCAGTGCAACTAATGAACAAGTTTTTATTGTAGATATGACCGAAGAGACACTCGGCATTGAAATGATAACCTACGCTCAAGGCATACCATTACAGTGGTATCACCATGAAAATTCCTTACTCATTTCGAGTCAACACAATAAAACACGTTTTTTGTCTCAGTTAAACCTTACGCAAAAGGAGCTAATACCCCTTAGAGAAAAAGAGAAAAATGCTGGCTACTTGAATCATGATAATGAGTTGTTATTAATATCGAAGAGTTCCATTATTAATTCCTTGAGTAATAGCACTGTCGAACTCAAAGATACTGATTATATACAACGCAGTTTTTCAACAAATAATGGCGTATATCTGCAAGTAGCTAATGAAGATGATATCTCTCTGTATTTCTTTTCGTTTGCACAAGAGATATTAAGTAAAGTTAGTGCATTGCAAAAAGGAGATAATATTTCTACCATCTCTCAACAAACACAAAAGATGCTATTCACAACCAGACGCATTGAAAAGGATATTGTGATATTAAGGTTAGATGATTAACACTTTTCAATTTCTGTATGTGGTTAATGTCAACTAGATATAAGCTGGCAACAAGGAGGATTTGACTTAGTTCTTTCTTTACCACAAAGTCATAATGCCTAACGGATCATCAGAGCTGAAAAGAAGATAATACCATTCCATCTAAGAAAGTGATCGCTTAGCGAGAATTTAAAGGTTTAGAGGCAAGGCATTGATTGACAAGAATAGTTATTCGGGAGAATGTGCTCCTGCATTCTCTAATAAACTACATCCATGTAGCGTTATTGTTTAAATCAATAACGCAGCATATAAGCCTTTAAAACTCGCCCTTCGGGAACGAATTGGCATCATGATAAATGCACAAAATTTGTTTGATGTAGAATAACTATATCAACACATATTTTGCTTTTTCTCATATCGCCAATGGCGTTCTAAGTGGCCACTTCTTTAGATGAATTGGTATAATTTGCCAGCACTTATGCATAGCAACATCTAAGCTGACAAGCAGTATCGTATAATCCACTGCTTGTGATAAATTTTATAAGCTTATCTATAATTAGCTTATATAAGTACAACAGTAATCAATAATAGTTTTGGCTTTAACATCAAAAGAACTATCAGCGTCAACGTTGAATGATTGACCGCCAACGATTGTTTGCCATTCTGTAGAGCCCGCAAGTAAAATTTCACATTCACCTGCAGTAATTTCCATCAACTCAGCTTCTTTGGTGCCAAAGGTATAGTCACCCGCTTGCATAATACCTAGGGTTTTGAAGCTGCCATCGTTAAAGGTAATAGTACGGCTAGTTACTTTACCGTCAAAATATACATTGGCTGCTCTGTTAATAGTTACTTCTTTAAAATCAGACATCGAGTCTTCCTTATTAAAATTTCATAATGGTTAAAATAGAAAGAAAATACTGGCAATAAAAAACGGCATTAAATAGACTCTAATGCCGTTTTATTTAACTCTCTCTCTACTTCAAGAGATGAGTACTAAGTTGCGCTAGCAATTTTTTGCATATCGGTCATATAACCACGAAGTTCTTTACCAATCACTTCAACACCGTGACTGCGAATAGCTTCGTTTACTTCGATTAGACGTGCGTTATCAACATTGTTTGAACTCTCTTTTAGGCCTTCACCTAATTGCTCTAATGTTAAGTTAGCTGTGTATTCTTCAAGAAGAGGTACTGCTGCGTGAGTAAATAAGTAGTTACCGTATTCGGCAGTATCTGAAATTACTACGTTCATTTCGTATAACTTGTTACGTGCAATACAGTTAGCAATTAATGGCGTTTCATGAAGTGACTCATAATAAGCTGATTCTTCAATAATACCTGCAGCAACCATAGCTTCAAATGCTAATTCAACACCGGCTTTAATCATGGCAACAACGAAGATGCCTTTATCGTAATATTCTTGTTCGGTAATTTCAGTTTCACAATCAGCAGCTAATTCAAATGATGTTTCAGCTGTTTCTGCGCGCCATGTTAATAAGTTAATATCATCATTTGCCCAATCAGCCATCATAGTTTCAGAGAAACGACCTTCAATGATGTCATCCATATGTTTTTCAAATAATGGACGTAAAATCACTTTCAATTCTTCAGACATATCAAACGCTTTAATTTTCGCAGGGTTTGATAAACGGTCCATCATGTTAGTGATGCCGCCATGCTTAAGACCTTCAGTAGTAGTCTCTAAGCCGTATTGTAATAATTTACGTGCGTAAGCAGCGTCCATACCTTGAGCAATTAATTGCTTATGACCTAGAACCGCAGCCGTTTGCAACATACCACAAAGAATAGTTTGCTCACCCATTAAGTCAGATTTAACTTCAGCGATGAAAGACGATTGTAAAACACCCGCTCTATCACCACCTGTTGCACTAGCGTAAGCTTTAGCAATGGCTAGACCGTTACCTTGTGGATCATTTTCTGGATGAACTGCGATAAGCGTTGGCACACCAAAGCCACGTTTGTATTCTTCACGTACTTCCGTACCTGGACATTTAGGTGCAACCATAACAACCGTGATATCTGGACGAATTTGCATGCCTTCTTCAACGATGTTGAAACCATGTGAGTAAGAAAGCGTTGCACCTTGCTTCATCAACGGCATTACCGCTGTTACAGCTGAAGTATGTTGTTTATCAGGTGTTAAATTTAAAACTAAATCTGCTTGAGGAATTAAGTCCGCGTAGTTACCTACTGTGAAGCCATTTTCTGTAGCCCACTGCCATGATTGACGTTTTTCGCTAATTGCACCATCACGTAAGGCATAAGAAATATTCAGACCTGAATCACGCATGTTCAAACCTTGGTTTAAACCTTGAGCACCACAACCAACGATAACAATGTTCCAATCTTTAATGAAGTTACAGCCATCGCTGAACTCTTCACGCTTCATAAAACGACACTGACCTAATTGGCCTAATTTCTCACGTAAACTTAAAGTATTAAAATAATTGCTCATGGACTTTCCTATAATTTCTAGCGTATTAATTGAATTAGCTTTCTAACAGCGTTTTTTCAATGATTTTTTCAATGTAATCACCTTAACCTAGAAATCATGTTGCAAAAAGTGATATATTCGCACTGTTACGTTGCGTTTTTTGCAACACCGTAATATTCCTAGACACCAGGACAATAAATTATGGATCAAAAAGCACTGTCAATGTTTGCTCATTTAAGCCAAACATTGCATTTTGGCAAAACGGCGCAAGCACATCACATCAGCCCATCAACGCTCAGTAGAGCTATTCAAAGACTTGAAGATGAAGTCGGCGGAGAGTTATTACATCGTGATAATCGAACTGTGGTATTAACTGATGTCGGTAAAAAATTCAAAACTTATGCTGAGCAGCAACTTGAGCAGTGGCATACCTTCAAACAATCACTTGACCATAAACAAACTGAATTAACAGGTAAGCTACGTGTTTATTGTTCAGTAACAGCAGCTTATAGTCACCTCCCCCCTTTGTTAGAGCGCTTTAGAGTACGCCACCCGCTAGTAGAAATTATGCTCACCACGGGTGATGCTGCAGATGCTCTTGAGCAAGTACAAAATCAATCCGTTGATTTCGCTATCGCCGCATCACCTGAACACCTGCCCCGTAGTGTTTACTTCCATCACTTAGATACCATAGCGCTGGCGGTAATTGCTCCCACCATGACTTGCAAAGTGCAACAGCAACTCAGTGAAAAAGTTTTAACTTGGTCTGAAATTCCAATAATTCTGCCTGAGCATGGTGCTGCTCGAAAACGATTCGAGCTTTGGTATCGAAAAAAACAACAAGGAAAACCTACAATCTACGCAACGGTTTCTGGTCACGAAGCTTTGGTAAGTATGGTTGCTTTAGGGTGTGGTGTCGGTATAGTCCCGCAAGTGGTAGTGGATAATAGTCCGGTGAAAGATAGAGTTCGCAACCTCGAAAACATTGGTGATATTGAGCCTTTTGAGTTAGGTGTTTGTTGTTTGAATCAAACAAAAGCTCAACCTTTGATCAAAGCATTTTTTGCCTCGATTACTTAATTTTACAGATCTATTAAACTGCCACAGCGCCCATTAAGTGGCGTAATAGCCTGTCCATAGCTCGATAAGACAATGCCTCCACTAGATGCTTGTGACCAATGTTTTTCGTGTTTTCCATATCAGCAAGCGTGCGAGCTATTTTTAAAATCTTATGGTGTGCGCGAGTTGATAGACCTAATTTTTCCACTGCAAGTTCTAAAAACTCAGTTTCATCAGCACTTAAACCACAGTGGCTTTTCAATTCGCTACTGTTGATATGTGCGTTGGCTATGCCCTGTCTTTTTAACTGAATAATCCGACAAGCTTGCACTCGTTGTTGTACTTGCGCGCTTGACTCAACTTTTTGATTACTCTTCGCCCATGTGCCTCTAGGCAGACGTGCCACCTCAACTTGAATATCAATCCGGTCAAGAAATGGTCCAGATAAACGATTTAGGTAACGCAAAACTTGCTCTGGCGTACTGCGCTGATCGTTATAAAAACCTGTAGGGCTCGGATTCATCGCGGCAATCAGTTGAAAGCGTGCTGGAAAACATTGTTTGTGCAAAGCTCGAGAAATAGTTACTTCGCCCGATTCCATTGGCTCTCGCAATACGTCTAAGACTTTTCGTTCAAACTCAGGCAACTCATCTAAAAACAACACTCCGTTATGCGCTAACGTTATTTCTCCAGGCTTGGGCTGACTGCCACCGCCCACTAGAGCAGCTGACGAAGCGGTATGATGGGGTGATCGAAAAGGTCGAGTAAACCAAGACTTCCGCGTAATACCTTGATGACTAATTGATTGAATTGCTGCGACTTGTAGCGCCTCGTCCTCTGTCATAGGCGGTAAAATACCCGCTAAGCGGCTGGCTAACATAGTTTTCCCCGTCCCCGGAGGGCCGATAAAAAGTAAATTATGACCACCACTGGCGGCAATTTCCAACGCTCGCTTAGCCAAGGGTTGTCCCATCACATCGCTCATATCTAGCGATTGGTCTGACTCAGTCAACTCTTCTGCTATGATTTTCTCAGTAACTAACGGTAAAACTTGTTGACCCGCAAAATGAGGAAATAATTGTGTTAAGTGACTGATCGCATGTATTTTCGCTTGTTTGACCCAACTGGCCTGTTCGGTATTTTGAATAGGAAGAATCAAAGTCCGCTTACTTTGGCAACTTGCCATGGCAACTGGAATTTCTCCAACAATGGCTCGTAGCTCACCGGATAGTGCCAGTTCTCCTGCAAATTCATATTGGGATAAATCAACGGGAGGCAGTTGTTCAGACGCGGCGAGAATCCCCACGGCAATGGGTAAATCAAAGCGCCCCCCTTCCTTAGGTAAATCAGCTGGCGCCAGATTGACGGTAATTCGTTTAGCCGGAAACTCATAACCACAATTGATTATCGCGCTACGCACTCTATCCTTGGATTCTTTTACTGACGCTTCCGGTAAACCGACAATATTGAATGCGGGCAGGCCATTGGCAAGGTGAACTTCAACGGTAACGAGGGGGGATTCAAGACCAATTCTAGCTCGACTGTACACACAAGAAAGTGACATAAAAATTCCATTTTATTTGTTCCCTTTTTTCAGTGTAGTTCAATTTTAATAAGATAGGTTTATTACCGATTATCGTTTTTTACACAAAAAAACTATAACAAAAAAACTTGCACATAGGATTAGAGCTATGGTACTAATTTAATAAGAAAGCGACTCTGAACATAAAAAAAACAATAATCAGACTACGCAAAATAAACAAGCAAAGAGATAAAATGCATAAATCTAACTCAATTATTATTAACCTTCTCGTCGTGGTGATTATTAAATCATCTCGAGGGTTTTGTTGAGCTAAAGAAAAAGCATTCACCAAATAACAAACCCTCGCTTCGTAAGAACCGAGGGTTTTCTTTTTAGCCGTTTTTATTAATTTTTTATTTGTTTAATGAAAAAGATAAAAACACTGAAAATATAGACATTAACAAGATAACAATTGGAATCATCATGACCGAGAGTAAAACGCTAACTGGCGGCGCATTATTATTTGAAGTATTACAAGAACACGGTGTACAGCACGTTTTTGGCTACCCAGGTGGCGCAATAATGCCAATTTACGACGCTTTGTATGATAGTGACGTAAAACACTATCTATGCCGTCACGAGCAAGGAGCAGCATTTTCTGCTGTTGGATATGCTCGTGCCGCTGGCACTGTTGGTGTCTGTTTAGCGACCTCTGGACCAGGGGCAACAAACTTGATTACCGGTCTTGCCGATGCGCTAGCAGATTCAATTCCTGTTGTTGCGATCACCGGACAAGTTCCAACGGCTGCAATGGGTAGTGATGCTTTCCAAGAAATTGATATTTTTGGTTTATCACTTGCTTGTACTAAGCACTCTTTCCAAGTAACAGATATTAATGAACTTGAAAAAGTACTACACCAAGCCTTTGAAATTGCTTTAGAAGGTCGTCATGGACCAGTACTTGTTGATATTCCAAAAGACATACAGCTAGCGGCAGTTACTCAACGTTTAGATAAACTTTCTCACTTAAAAAACAAAGTAAAATTACCTCTTGCAGATATCAGTAAAGCGCTTGATTTACTGACCCATGCCAAACAACCTATTTTGTACGTTGGTGGTGGTGTTGGTATGGCGAATGCTGTTGAAGAAGTACGAGATTTTGCTGAAAAAACAGGTATGCCGAGTGTTTCAACATTAAAAGGTTTAGGCGCAATTAATCCGGACAATGAAAACTACCTTGGTATGTTAGGTATGCACGGCACAAAAACAGCCAATATTGCTGTTCAAGAATGTGATTTATTAGTTGTTGTTGGCGCTCGTTTTGATGACCGAGTGACTGGCAAGCTAGATGAATTTGCACCGCACGCTAAAGTTATTCACTTTGATATTGATACCGCTGAAATTAACAAACGTCGCGCAGCTGATGCCGCAATTTTAGGTGATTTAAAGGGTAATTTACCTCTGCTAACGACTGATTTAGATATAAGCGACTGGCAGAAAAAATTACAACAAATGAGTACTGACTTTGCTTGGCGTTATGATCATCCCGGCGAAAACATTTTTGCTCCAGCGGTATTAAAAACGGTTAGCGATTTGATGCCAAGTAATACCTGTGTAACTACAGATGTTGGTCAACATCAAATGTGGTCTGCACAACATATGAGCTTTGATGATCCAAGTAATTTCTTAACGAGTGGTGGCATGGGTACTATGGGCTTCGGTCTACCAGCAGCTATTGGCGCACAGATTTCACGTCCTCATGATACCGTTATTGCGGTATCAGGTGATGGTTCAATCATGATGAATGTACAAGAATTAGCGACCATTAAACGTTACCAAATTCCGGTAAAAGTGGTGCTAATTGATAACGCTAAATTAGGTATGGTTCGCCAATGGCAAGACCTATTTTTTGATGGTCGACTAAGCGAAACAGATTTGTCCGATAATCCAGATTTTGTCATGTTAGCAACAGCATTCGACATAAAAGCCAAATTAATCTCGAAAAAGAGTGAAGTAGACGCTGCTGTTAAAGAAATGTTAGACCATGATGGTCCGTATTTCTTACAAGTAAAAATTGATGCAGCTGAAAATGTTTGGCCGTTAGTTCCGCCAAATACAGCAAACGATAAAATGATGGAGGGTGTTTAAGATGAATCCTGTAACGCTAAATAAGTATCAATTAATTATAATGGCTGATGATAAACAAGTGGTGTTAGAGCGAATCTTACAAGTCACTCGTTATCGCGGTTTTTTAATCAACGGTATGAATGCCGAGGTTAATACCGGTAATAATGTTGCCACAATCACTATGTCTGTTAGTAGTGAACGTCCTATTTCTTTGCTTGTCGATCAAATCAACAAATTGATCGACATCAAGGGTGTCAAAGTAGACAATAGTGAAGTGCAAATTAAGCAATACAGCGCTTAAACAACAAGCAATATTACTCTTAAAAAAGTAACCGCAATATAATAAAAATTCGTTCTGTCTTAACTAAACAAGCTCTGACATAGAGTTCGGGGCTTTTAGTTAAGTAAGAGCAACAAAAATTAGGAAAAGAAAATGGCTAAAGTAAATGCAGAATATATTTGGTTTAACGGTGAAATCATGCCTTGGCAAAACGCTACCGTACATGTAATGAGTCATGCTCTTCATTACGGTTCATCTGTTTTTGAAGGAATTCGTGCCTATGAAACACATAAAGGCACCTGTATCTTCCGTTTAGAAGAGCATATCAAGCGTTTATTTGATTCAGCCAAAATTTACCGTATGAATATTCCATACACGCAAGCAGAAGTTGTACAAGCCTGTAAAGATGCTGTTGTAAAAAATGATTTAAAATCAGCATACCTTCGCCCATTAGCCTTTTTAGGTGATATAGGTATGGGTCTTCGTCCACCTATCGATGCTAAAGCAGACCTTATGATTGCAGCCTTTAGCTGGGAAGCATACTTAGGCGCTGATGCTGTTGAGAACGGTGTTGAAGTCGGTGTTTCGAGTTGGAATCGTTTAGCACCAAACACTATGCCTACTGCAGCAAAAGCTGGTGGTAACTACTTGTCTTCACAGCTTATTTCAACAGAAGCTGCTCGCCATGGTTATGCTGAAGGTGTAGCACTTGATGTGAATAACATGGTAAGTGAAGGCGCGGGTCAAAACTTATTCTTAGTGCGTAATAATATTATTTATACACCACCAGGAACAGCTTCTATCTTACAAGGCTTAACACGCGATGCTGTATTCTACTTAGCTAAGCAATTAGGTTACGAAGTACGTGAAGAAGCAATTGCTCGTGAAGCATTATATCTTTGCGATGAATTCTTTATGTGTGGTACAGCTACTGAAGTAGTACCGGTTAAATCTGTAGATGGTTTGCCTGTTGGTACTGGTTCTCGTGGACCAATTACTAAAGCACTTCAAGAAGCCTTTTTCGGCATCTTTGATGGTACGACTGAAGTGCCAGAAGGTTGGTTAGACCCGGTAGAATAGTTAGTAACTACTCAACTCTTTGCCAGTTGATACTGTAGCTGCATCGGAAATACTCACTTATATTCATAAGCTCCGTATTTCCTCTTTGTTACAGCACCAACTGACTTGGAGTCGAGCAGTCACAGCGACAACCATTAATTTAAGAGTAACTATTTTAAAAGTTCATTTAACTTTGCATTTAAAAGTGAATTTTCAAAATCATATTATTAAAAATAATACCATTTGGATTAATTAAGGTTACAGAATTCAATGCGACTAAATCTTCAAGAACAAGGCGCTTGATTGAGCAATAGCTGGCTATTGGGATTGAAAGCAACGAAGTTATTGGATATTTAGGCCATTTGAAAATGACCACTTAATTAGTGCAATTGGTATAAGTTCTCAAACCCATCAATTGGAATGTAAAAATCATGCCTAAATTAAGATCTGCAACTTCTACTCAAGGCCGTAATATGGCCGGTGCTCGTGCTTTATGGCGCGCAACAGGCATGACAGATGGTGATTTTGGCAAGCCTATTATTGCGGTAGTTAACTCTTTCACGCAATTTGTGCCAGGTCATGTGCACTTAAAAGATATGGGCCAATTAGTTGCCGGTGCAATTGAAGAAGCTGGCGGTGTTGCTAAAGAATTCAACACTATTGCTGTTGATGACGGTATCGCAATGGGTCACTCAGGCATGCTTTATAGCCTACCTTCTCGTGATTTAATTGCTGACTCGGTTGAATACATGGTTAATGCCCATTGTGCCGATGCCATGGTTTGTATCTCAAACTGTGACAAAATCACTCCAGGCATGATGATGGCTGCAATGCGCTTAAACATCCCGGTAATTTTTGTTTCTGGTGGTCCAATGGAAGCCGGTAAAACAAAGCTTTCAGATCAAATTATCAAGCTTGATTTAGTTGATGCCATGATTAAAGGCGCGGATCCTACAGTAAGTGATGAAGACAGTGACAAAATTGAACGTTCTGCCTGCCCTACCTGTGGTTCATGTTCTGGTATGTTTACTGCCAACTCAATGAATTGTTTGGCAGAAGCATTAGGTTTAGCCTTACCGGGTAACGGTTCAATGTTGGCTACGCATGCCGATAGAGAGAAATTATTTTTAGATGCTGGTAAAGAAATTGTCAAGTTAACTAAGCGTTATTACCAAGATAACGATGAATCTGCATTACCTCGTAATATTGCCTGTAAAGAGGCTTTACACAATGCTATGTGTTTAGATATTGCTATGGGTGGTTCAACCAATACCATCTTGCATTTATTGGCAACTGCACAAGAAGCAGAGATTGATTACACCATGAAAGACATGGATGAATTGTCTCGCCGCGTACCACAGTTATGTAAAGTTGCACCATCAACACCTGAGTACCACATGGAAGATGTGCATCGCGCTGGTGGTGTTATTAGTATTTTAGGTGAATTAGATCGTGCTGGTTTATTACATACTGATGTGCCGAATGTTTTGGGTACCACGTTAGCTGATGTTATCGCTAAATATGATATTACGTTAACAGATGATGAAGATGTTAAAAAATTCTATCGTGCCGGTCCTGCAGGTATAAGAACAACACACGCGTTTAGCCAAGATTGTCGTTGGGACACGTTAGATGATGATCGCGTAAATGGTTGTATTCGTAGTATTGAAAATGCTTTCTCATTGGAAGGTGGTTTAGCGGTACTTTCAGGTAACATCGCTCCTGATGGCTGTGTTGTTAAAACAGCGGGTGTTAGTGACGATAATTTAGTCTTCACTGGCCCAGCACATATTTTTGAAAGCCAAGATGATGCAGTTGCCGCAATCCTTGACAAAAAAGTTGTTGCCGGTGAAGTAGTTGTTATTCGTTACGAAGGCCCTAAAGGTGGTCCTGGCATGCAAGAAATGCTTTATCCCACTACTTACTTAAAGTCGATGGGATTAGGTAAAGCTTGTGCCTTATTAACTGATGGTCGTTTCTCTGGTGGTACTTCAGGTTTATCAATTGGTCATGTTTCTCCTGAAGCTGGTGACGGAGGTACAATCGCCCTCGTTGAGCAAGGCGATATCATTCATATCGATATTCCAACACGTGCGATTACATTAAACGTAAGTGATGAAGTATTAGCGGAACGTCGTGCAGCAATGGAAGCAAAAGGTAAAAATGCTTGGAAACCGGCTGACCGTGTTCGCCCAATTAGCTACGCACTTAAAAACTATGCAATGTTAGCTACCAGCGCCGATAAAGGTGCTGTTCGAAACCGTGCATTGCTTGATGGTTTAGTAGATTAATAATCACAAAAATTACGTACCAAAAAACAAGGGTTTTAGCGCGGCTTTCGTCGCGCTTAGCCTAAGTGGTATAAATAGCTCAATAAAATTCCTAGGTAAATCTAATGACAGAAACACTCAAGCAAACATCACCACAAACACCATTAGATTACCTGCGTCGTATTCTACTCGCTCCTATTTATGATCTCGCTGTTGAGACTGAACTGACTACGTTGAATAAGTTATCTTCTCGATTAAATAACCAAATTTTTTTAAAACGCGAAGATCAACAACCCGTACATTCGTTTAAGTTACGTGGCGCTTATAACAAACTTAATAGTTTAACTGAAGAGCAATGTATTCATGGTGTTATCGCTGCATCAGCAGGAAACCATGCGCAAGGTTTAGCGCTAGCGGCGAGTAAATTAGGCATCAAAGCAACAATAGTAATGCCTAAGACAACACCAGACATCAAAGTAGACAATGTTAGACGTTTTGGTGGTGAAGTTCGCTTAGTCGGTAATAGCTTTAATGAAGCACAAGCTGCTTCCGTTGAATATGCTTCAGCCGAAAGTAAAACCCTTATTCATCCCTTTGATGATGTTGAAGTTATTGTTGGCCAAGGCACTGTGGCAAAAGAGCTGTTACAACAATTACCGCATGCCGATGTCGTTTTTATCCCTGTTGGCGGTGGCGGTTTACTCGCAGGTATGGCTGTTTATTTAAAACAATTAAGCCCTAGTACCAAAATTATCGGTGTTGAAGCTGAAGATTCTGCCTGTTTAAAAGCTGCACTTGCCGCTGGCAAGCCTGTAGACCTTGATCAAGTGGGCCTATTCGCCGATGGTGTTGCTGTTAAGCGCATTGGTGAGAATACTTTCGGTTTGATTCAAGAGTTTTGTGATGAAGTTATCACAGTAACAACTGATGAAATTTGTGCCTCAATTAAAGATATATTCGAAGAAACACGCGTTATTGCTGAACCTGCTGGCGCATTGTCATTGGCAGGTTTGCAAAAATATACACAAACGAGCAAAGGAAATGAGTCATTAGCTGCAGTACTTTCAGGTGCTAACATGAACTTTCATACCTTACGTTATGTATCAGAACGTTGTGAATTAGGTGAGAAAAAAGAAGCAATATTAGCGGTTACCATTCCAGAAGAGAAAGGCAGCTTTAAACGTTTTTGCCAGTCAATCGGTAACCGTGCCATTACCGAGTTCAACTATCGATTTTCGGGTAAGCCAAGTGCTGAAATTTTTGTCGGTGTTCGCCTGGGCGGCAGTGTTAAAGAACGTCAAGAACTGCTTCAAGGTCTTGTAAACGCAAACTATCAAGTGCGAGATTTCACCGACAATGAACTAGCAAAATTGCATGTTCGCTACATGATTGGTGGTAAAAGTGCTAATGCTTCAGATAAAAACGATGAGAGATTATTTAGTTTTGAGTTTCCTGAGCACCCTGGCGCATTAGAAAAATTCTTAGCCGCTATGGGCGAACATTGGAATATCACACTATTTCATTATCGTAACCACGGCGCAGCATTTGGTCAGGTACTAGCTGGGTTTGATTTAGATAAAAAACAGCAAGATGAATTCTTCCAGCACCTTGATGCGCTTGGCTATCAATGGCAAGAAGAAACCGATAACCTCGCTTATCAAACCTTTTTGAATTAACGTTATTGGAAAGGTTCTACCCAAGCATTAAAAGCCCAAAGAAACAAAAGCCTTGACATAATATGTCAAGGCTTTATTGTTATTAACAGTTCAGTTACAAACTTATTAAGATAATTTTTTAATAACAGCCGCTGAAGAATATTAATAACAATGAAGGAAAATACATGTTAAAAAATGGAATGACAAAAACCCCAGCCGACCTGGATGCAGCCCAAATAACCAAACATTTTGGAAAAATCTCTGCCGCTGTTGTTACCGCTCTTATTTTATGGCAAGTCCCCTACACCATTGATGAAGGCCATGTTGGTATAGTTAAACGTTTCGGTGAAGCAACCACACAAGTAAACCCTGGTTTGCATACAAAAATCCCTTTTGCCGACACTGTTGAAGAATTAGAAATTCGTACTCGTAAAAATTCTGAGAACTTAAAAGCCTCAACTTTTGAACAAATGCCTGTTCAAGCTGAAGTATCAGTTAACTGGACAGTTATTCGCGCTGAAGCCTTTGAACTTTATAAAGGCTATGGTGGCTTAGATCAATTTGAAAATCGAATTTTGGATCCCCGTTTACGCTCAGCGACTAAAGATGCTTTAGCTCGCTTTAAAGCAGAGCAAATAATTCAAAATCGTGGCCAAGTAATTCAAAAAATTGAAGAAACGTTATTATCAGCGATGGCTGAGTTCCCTGTTAAACTTGATAGTGTACAAATTGAAAACTTAGTACTACCGAAAAAATATCTGCAAAGTATTGAAACCAAGCAAACAGAAAAAAACTTAGCAGCCGCGGAAAAACATCGCTTAGAACGTCAAAAGCTTGAAGCACAGCGAGAAGTAAATACAGCAGAAGCAAAACGTGATGCTGAAAAAGCACGTGCTGATGGTAGTGCCTATGCCATTGAAATTGAAGCTAAGGCAGAGGCTGAGGCTATCTTAGTTAAAGGTTTGGCTGAAGCTGAAGCAATGACCAAAAAAGCATTAGCAATTAAAAGTAACAGTACGTTAGTTGACTATGTTAAAGCCCAACAATGGGATGGGAAATTACCAACAACAGTTATGGGCAGTGGCCAAGACATTTTGTGGAATATGAAGGAGAAATAACCCTTCACTTTGAGTGATAAGGGTATAGCACAACCTCATTGCGCTATACCCTATTTAACTGCAAAACGTATTTATTTTTGCTCCGCAGGAATAGCTGCATCTATTTTCTTAAGTGAACGTAAAAATAAACCAATCCCGCCCATTGAGAGCACTAAGATGACAATTAAATCAAACGATGTCATCGTTCTCATACTGAAACGAATTGAAGAAATAACCCCAAAAATCAAGCCGCTAATAGAGCCTAACGCGAGTATCCAACCAAGTGGGTTTTTTCCGTTATAAAAAATCATACCGACACCAAACATAAACGGAATCATCACCATACCACTGGTAATGCTGTAGTTTCCGCCCATGGCAGAGAAACCATAAAGACGCATACCCATACCAAAACTTGAACTTACCGTGATGGCATTCAATAGTAAGTAGAAACCTCCACACATCATAATTAGACCAATAAAAAATTGTCCTAAACCACCTGACGTTCCACCTGCTCCACGCATAAAATCCCTTATTTATAATATATCTACAAGTATTGTAATTGTTAACGATAGTACCTGAGTAAAGATAAAAATGGCAGGTATCATAAATAATAATCCATAAAAACCTATGCCAAAACTTATTGTTACTTAAGCCCAATAAGCTAATGTAGAGTAGAGTTAAAATTTATTAAAGTTGCTCTTATTGCTATATTCTTTTCAATAATGCTAGAATTAACGGACTTCCTATTGTGTAATTATTAACTGACTAATAACTAGTTGGTAATTTTTCTAATAGTACCTAACTCATAATTTAAGTGTTGCTTGTGCCTACTTTTATAAATAAAACAATAATGGTGTTATTGCTTTGTTTGATCTTTATTGGTCAATCAATGGCATCTATGTCGATGTTTTATAAGATGACAGCTATGCAATCAAGTACACAATCTATGACGGGAATGTCATCGATGAAAGATGGCCATCATATGATGGAAACATCCGACAGCTCAACTCATGACATGAGTACTATGCCTACTGAAGATTGCTGCGAACAAGAGTGTGACTGCTTAACAAGTAGCTGCTCAACCGTTTCTGCATTCTCAACCACCATTAATTCCCCCCCTGCTTTTGCCATCGAAAATAAAATAAATTCCCCCATTGCGTTAATCACTAGTCAAACTCTCACATCCCTATATAGACCACCTATACTGAGCTGATCACAGCCTCATTGCGTCTGCATTTTGCAGTTTTACTCTTATCATTGATAAGTTGAAACACTCGACGCCAAAGAAACCAACTCGTTGCTTGTCCATTTAACACTAATAAATTTATAGTGGCTTAGTTAACAAAATATTTATTTCCGTACAATATTCCCTTAGGAGGGAGTTATGTTTTCATTTAATTTTCCAGTCCAAACTGCTGTCGCTATTAGCCTAGCCATAGGCTTATTATTACTCAGTGCCTGCACAGACCAGAGTAAGTCAGAAGCCTCAATTGCAGCCCAAACATTAAACAATACATCATCGATTCAACAGGGGAGCAAAATAAAAAAAATACTACCATTGCTAGACGTTTATAAAAGTCCTACCTGTAGCTGCTGTGAAAAATGGATTTCACATATTGATCAACATGGCTTTATTTCAAAAGCACATAATCAAAGTAATTTATCTACTTTTAAAACTGATAAAGGCATAGCACCACAATATCGTTCCTGCCATACAGCGGTATCACCAGAAGGTTATGTTTTTGAGGGGCATGTTCCCGCAAAATTTATTCATCAGTTTCTAGCGAATCCACCTGTAGATGCAATAGGTCTTGCTGTTCCAGCTATGCCTATCGGTACGCCAGGAATGGAAGTAGGTGATAAGTTTATGCCCTACCACGTAGTGTTACTTAAAGCCGATGGCAGTTCTAACATTTATGCCAAGCTAAATAGCTATCAGGAGCAATTCTAATGCTAGCCGATAAACTATCCCAATCCTGCTTAGCTTCAGCAGCTAGTATAATAATATCGAGTTTGTTGTCTGTTTATAGCTTTACTCTTAAAGCTGCTGAGCATAACTATGCTGACGATGAAAAAGTTTGGTCGTTTAATAACACCGTAGTTACTGCGCAAAAAAATGACCCTTGGCTCACTGGTAATAAACACCAACAACAAGCCGTTGAGGCAATGAGTCATGCAGCGGCAAGTTTGCCTGATCCTAAAATGTCAGTAGGATTAGCAAACTTACCAACCGATGGCTTTGATTTTTCCCAAGAAGCAATGACACAGCTAAAGGTTGGTATTACTCAAATGTTTCCTCGTGGTGATAGCCTAACGATAAAAAATCAGCAACTACGTATTCAAAGTGAAGCCTATCCCTTTCAACGTGCTGATAGAAAAGCTAAAGTCGCGGTTACTGTTGGTACTTTGTGGCTAGATGCTTATCGTGTCCAGCAAAGCATTGATCTAATAGAACAAAATCGATCACTGTTCGAACAACTAGCAGATGTTGCGCAAGCCAGTTATTCTTCAACATTAGGTAAAACACGCCAGCAAGATATTGTTCGTGCCCAGCTAGAATTGACTCGCCTCGATGATAGGCTAGATATATTAGCGCAGCAGCAAAATGCTTATTTAGGCATGTTATCTCAATGGCTATCTACCGCTTTTCTTACCAATTCAACGCAAGAAGCTACTACTTCACTAAGTCCGTTGCATAGGATGACATTAGCTGGCCAGCTACCACAGTTAGGCTTAATTCATAAAGGCTTAAATAGCGCTTATTCTGAAGGTAATACTGTGACAAGTAAGAGTGATTGGCTATCTGTAGATCAGCTTGCTAAACAATTCTCTCAGCACCCGGCAGTTTTGGCGCTAGACAAAAAAATATTATCAACAAAAACAGGTATAAGTTTGGCCGAACAGGCCTATAAACCTGAATGGGGCGTCAATGCGAGTTACGGTTATCGAGATGATGACCCAATGGGAAATAGTCGTGCCGACTTATTCACTGTCGGCGTAACTTTCGACCTGCCCCTCTTTACTGATAATCGTCAAGACATGACGGTAAAGTCTGCTATTTCAGCAACTGAGGCAGTTAAGACAGACAAAATACTGTTACTACGTCAATTATTAGGTGCCTTCTCTAGTGCACAGGGCCGTTTGTCCCGACTGAATAGCCGTAAAACACTTTACCAATCAAGATTATTACCGCAAATTAATGATCAAGCAGAAGCCTCATTAACAGCCTATACCAATGATGATGGCGATTTTTCAGAAGTCGTAAGGTCACGTATTGCTGTACTTAATGCTGAAATTGAACAGCTGAAAATTTCCGTCGAAGAGCAGAAATTAATTTTAGAACTGAATTACCTTTTTGTCGGTAGTTTGGCAACAAACGATACCTTGAAAAGCGCCTTTGAACAAATGTCGGCAAAGCCGCAACAAGCGATTGCTAAGCGTGAGGAAAAATAATGACTACTCCTAAAAACAACCATGATAAAAAGAACTCAACCAATAAAAGTAACACAACTAAACTCATCGCTGCTGGCATATTAATAGGTGCTATTGTCACTATCATTGCCCTCAAATTATTACCCGTTCAAGTTTTATCTACTGCTAATGTAGTTGATAACCCTATTAACATTGATGAAAATAAGCCGCTATATTGGGTAGCGCCAATGGATGCGAACTATAGACGAGACCAACCAGGTCAATCACCTATGGGCATGGATTTAATTCCTTATTACGGCAGTCAAAATAATACCCTTGATGAAGGCGAAGGTACCATTAAGATATCACCTAGTGTTGTTAATAACTTAGGTGTACGTACTACTACAGCGACTTTCGGCGTGCTAAACACTACTATAGAAACAGTAGGTTACGTCACTTATGACGAAGACAAACTAGTTCATATTCATCCTCGTATTTCAGGTTGGATTGAAAAGCTTCATATTAATGCTATTGGCGACCCCGTTAAAAAAGGTCAGCCACTTTATGATATATATTCACCTGAATTAGTTAATGCTCAAGAAGAGCTACTACTTGCATTAGATCGAAACAATAAACGCCTAATTTCCGCGGCTGAAAACCGACTTATCGCCTTACAAATCCCCCGTTATGCTATTAAAACATTAAAAAAAGATAAAAAAGTTCAGCTAAATGTCACCTTTTATGCACCACAAAATGGTGTAGTAGAAAGCTTGTTTGTGAGACAAGGCTTTTACGTGAAACCAGAAACTATGATGTTATCTATAGTAGATTTAACGCAGGTATGGGTGAAAGCAGAAGTTTTTGAGCGAGACGTTTTTAAAGTTGAGATGGGCGATAGCGCCAGCATGCGTTTGGATTATATACCTTCAAAAAAATGGCAGGGTAAAGTTGAACATGTGCACCCTATGCTAAACCCAAAAACAAGAACCGGTATTGTTAGAATGCATTTTGACAATCAAAACGGTGATTTAAAACCTAATATGTTTGCGCAGATTTCTATTGCTATCAGTAATAACGAACCTGCTTTGCAAGTGCCTAGAGAAGCAGTTATTCGTACTGGTAATCAAGACCGCGTAGTTTTGGCTTTAGGTGATGGTTATTTTAAATCTGTTGCGGTAAAAATTGGTCGTTTTGACCGACATAATATCGAGATTCTTGCTGGTCTTTCTGAGGGAGAAAAAGTAGTAAGCTCAGCGCAATTTTTACTCGATTCAGAATCAAGTAAGAGCTCTGATTTTAACCGTATGAATGCTGATGTTCAGCAAAATATGGTAATGTCCGAAGAAGTTGTTAACGAGGTAGTTTCCGCAACAGTACACGGTACTGTCACTTCCGTGATGACCGATCACCGCATGGTCACTATAGACCGTGAAGCTATTGTAAAATGGGATAGAGAAGCGGCTACCGTTGACTTCATTGTCGCTGACAGTGTTGATATGACATTATTTACGGTTGATGCTTATTTAATGTTTACCTTCGAAATTCAAGACGGTGAGTTTGTTATTGTTAGTGCGATGACCATGAAGAAAGGCATGTCACATGGCACAGCACATGATATGTCTCAAGGAGAAACATAATGATTGCTGCCATTATTCGTTGGTCGGTAGGCAATCGTTTTTTCATCATCCTAGCCACTATGATTTTAGTGGGCTTAGGTTTATATGCAGTAAAAAACACCCCAATTGACGCGCTGCCAGATTTATCTGATGTACAAGTTATTATCAAAACAAGTTACCCAGGACAAGCGCCGCAGGTCGTTGAAGATCAAGTGACTTACCCGCTAACTACCGCGATGTTATCGGTACCTGGCGCGGTAACTGTCCGTGGTTTCTCCTTCTTTGGAGATTCGTATGTTTATGTCATTTTCGAAGAAAATACTGACCTTTACTGGGCTCGTTCGCGTGTATTAGAGTATTTAAGTCAGGTATCACCTAACTTGCCTAGTGATGCAAAACCACAATTAGGACCCGATGCTACCGGTGTTGGTTGGGTATATCTTTATGCTTTAATCGATAAAACCGGTCAACATGATTTAAGCCAATTACGTAGTTTACAAGATTGGTTTTTAAAATATGAACTGCAAACCGTAAAAGGTGTTTCAGAAGTAACAGCATTAGGCGGCATGGTTAAGCAATATCAAGTACAAGTTAACCCTGATAAATTGCGCGCTTTTGGTATTCCGTTATCGCTTATTCAGACTGCTATCAAACAAGGTAATCAAGAGATTGGCGCTTCGGTGGTAGAAATGGCTGAAGCCGAATACATGGTACGTGCTACCGGCTACTTAAAAGGTGTGGAAGATCTTGAGAATATTCCGTTAGGGGTTAATGAAAATGGTACACCGCTATTGCTTAAAGATGTTGCTGAAATAGGTACGGGTCCGCAAATGCGTCGTGGTATCGCCGAGCTTAATGGTGAAGGTGAAACCGTTGGCGGCATTGTAGTGATGCGTTTTGGTGAGAATGCACAGCAGGTAATTAATCGCGTCAAAGCTAAACTAGAACAGTTGAAAAAAGGCTTACCTGACGGCGTGGAAATTGTGCCTGTTTATGACAGATCTGCGTTGATTGAACGCGCAGTGAGCAACTTGGCGATGAAGCTGTTAGAAGAGTTTGCCGTTGTCGCCTTAGTTTGTGTGATTTTTCTCTTTCACCTGCGCTCTTCTTTGGTGGTAATTATCAGCATTCCTGTCGGTATTTTAACGGCATTTATTGTGATGCACGCCCAAGGTTTAAATGCCAATATCATGTCGCTCGGAGGTATTGCCATCGCTATTGGCGCTATGGTAGATGGCGCTATTGTCATGATTGAAAATATGCACAAGCACATGGAAAAGACGCCGCTGACCGATGAAAATCGATGGCAGATAGTTACCGATGCCGCGTGTGAAGTAGGTCCTGCACTGTTTTTTAGTTTACTTATTATCACGGTAAGTTTTGTACCTGTGTTCACTCTTGAGGCCCAAGAAGGCCGAATGTTTTCCCCGCTGGCTTACACTAAAACATACGCCATGGCAGCGTCTGCTGCGTTAGCGATTACTTTGGTGCCGGTATTAATGGGTTACTTTATTCGCGGTAAAGTACTCGCCGAACATAAAAATCCAGTGAATAAATTTTTAACAGCACTCTATATGCCTGTGCTTAAAGCCGTGTTACGTTTTCCTAAAGTGACCTTATCTGCTGCTTTGGTCATATTCCTCATTGGCTTATATCCACTGGATAAAATTGGCAGCGAATTTATACCACCGCTTGATGAAGGCGACTTGATGTATATGCCAACCACTTACCCTGGGATTTCTATCGGTCAAGCGAGGCAGCTATTACAACAAACCGACAAGCTGATTAAAACCGTACCTGAAGTAAAAACAGTCTTTGGTAAAGTCGGACGCGCTGAAACGGCAACAGATCCTGCCCCGTTAACCATGATAGAGACCTTTATCCAATTTAAACCAAAAAGTGAATGGCGAGACGGAGTTACCACCGAAAGTTTGAAAAAAGAACTTGATGAGATAGTAAAGTTACCCGGTGTCACTAATGCTTGGGTTATGCCGATAAAAACCCGCATTGATATGTTAGCTACCGGTATAAAAACACCCGTCGGCATTAAAATATCGGGGCCTAAACTTGAAACTATCCAAGACATTGGTCAACAACTGGAAGGAATTTTAGCGAATGTTCCTGGTACTGCTTCGGTATATTCTGAGCGCGTTGCCGGAGGCCGCTATATCAAGGTTGATATTCAACGCGGTAAAGCGGCTCGTTATGGTTTAAATATCAGTGATATCCAGCTCGTTGTTGCCACCGCTATTGGTGGTATGAATGTCACTAAAACTGTCGAAGGTTTAGAGCGATATCCGGTAAATTTACGTTATCCACAAGATTACCGAGATTCACCGGAGCAGCTTTCCCAATTGCCCATAGTTACGCCCAACGGTCAGCGGATTTCCTTAGGCGATGTTGCGCATATATTTATTGAAGATGGTCCTCCGGGCATAAAGTCAGAAAATGCGCGCTTAAACGGTTGGGCTTTCATAGATATCGAGGGTGTAGACGTTGGTACTTATGTTGAAAATGCACAACAAATTGTAGATGACGCATTAAAACTCCCTACTGGGTATTCTATCGCTTGGGCAGGCCAGTATGAATATATGCAACGTGCAAAAGCTAAGCTAACTTATGTGGTGCCGTTAACCTTGGCAATTATTATTTTCTTACTGTATTTAAACTTCCGTAATGTCATAGAAGTGGCGATGATTTTGGGTACCCTGCCACTGGCGATGGTGGGTAGTATTTGGTTGATGTATTTACAAGGATTCAACTTCTCTGTGGCGGTAGGTGTCGGTTTTATTGCGCTAGCAGGTGTAGCCGTAGAAATTGGCGTTATTATGCTCGTATATTTGAATCAAGCCTATCATGCCTTATTGGCCGATAATGCCACACAAGGGAAGACCACAACTAAAGCAGATGTTTTACAGGCTGTGCTTCATGGCGCAGGTTTAAGGGTAAGACCGATTATGATGACCGGAGGAACGGTTGTTATTGGTTTATTGCCAATATTGTATGGCTCCGGCACGGGCTCAGAAGTCATGAGCCGTATTGCGGCACCTATGGTGGGTGGTATGGCAAGCGCAATGTTGTTAACTTTACTAGTGTTGCCTGCAATTTATTACTTGTGGCGTTCTTCAGCATTCCAAGACACTAAGTCAATATAAGTTAGTCCATTCTCAAACTATGAAACTAGGGTGTTTTTACAAAACATCCTAGTTTCACTATTCATGTTTCCCCTTACCAAGCCCCTTCTATTGAAAAGAACCGCCATAGCCCTTATGTAAGTTACTAATTTTACAGTTGTTACTAAACAGGGAGTTTTATTTTGAGTAAATTACGTATTGCCCTTATAGGTCTAGGAGACATTGCCCAAAAAGCCTATTTACCCATCATCGCCAATCATGAAGAAATACAGCCAATCCTCTGTACCCGAAACCCTCAAACCTTGGCAAAGCTGCAAGCTCAATACCGTATTGATGAGTCGTATACAGACGTACAACAATTAATAGCCAATAAACCTGATGCTGTTATGATCCATACAGCCACAGAGAGCCATTTTTCACTTGCAAAGCAGTGCTTAACTGCTGGCATAGCCACCTTTGTTGATAAACCTTTAAGCCTAGATTTAGCCGAGTGTGAAGCTTTAGTCGATTTAGCAAAAACTACAGACACACCTTTGTACGTTGGATTTAATCGTCGTTTTGCTCCACTTATTAAACCATTAGCTGACAAGGAAGCTATTCATGTGCGCTGGCAAAAAAATCGAGTTGCTCTTCCTGCCTCCACTCGAGAAGTGGTGTTTAATGACTTTATTCATGTCGTTGATGGTTTACGATTTCTAGCTAAATTACCGGCAGAAACGCTACCTGAAAGCTTCCAAGTAAACACCTTTAAGCATGAAGGCTTACTTGCCAATGTCCATATTCAATTTAATCATAACAATGCTTTTTTTGAGGGTTCAATGAACCGATTGAGTGGTATTACGGAAGAAAAGTTAGAACTATTTTTACCAGATGAAAAATATCACATAGAAAGTTTAGTCGCTGGCTCTCACTTCTGTGCGGGTAATGAAACATCACTTGATTTTAGTGACTGGCACAGTTACTTATTTACCCGTGGCTTTGAACACATGATAGCTGACTGGATCAATGATATAAAACAAGGACGCGCTAATGACATTAGATTACAAGAAATCATTGCCAGTCACCGCCTCTGTGAAACTATCGTGGCAAGCATTGAACAATAAAGTATCACCAATTCCGCTACCCAATTACCACTGTTTGTTTTATTATGACAGCGCTATCAATTTAATTTTATAGGATATAAATGCAATTTTTCAAAACAGTATTATTTGTTATCCCTTTAAGTTTATTACTTTTATCGGTAATGCCTGCTGCTAATGCAGACAATACGCATGCGTCTTTGAATAAGCACCAATGGAGTTATGACACTGACCCTTATGGCAGTGAAGCGACAATTAATGAGAAGTTGATAAGGCATGGCGGTATTTGGATTAAATTTAAACGTGTGCCACGTGTTGATAAAAACCGTAACTCATGGATAGAGCTTATCCATAAACTCCCTACGCCTTATTTAGCGGGTAAGCAAAAGATACGCTTAACTTACCAATGTGATATTCCACTGATCATTAAGTTATCACAGCAAGAATATGGTAAAGGTGGTGATGCAAGTTACGCCCATTACCAAATTAAATTACCTGCTACTGAGGGGTGGGCAACAAAAGAAGTTAATTTAAAAGATTTCTATCGCCCAGAATGGACTCCAGCTAGCTCAAAAGATCATGGTTTATTGCCTGAGCATATTGATGCTATTTATTTAACACCAAGTATGACAGATGAAAAAGGTGGCGAAGCTATATTGCAAGTACGTGCAATTGAGCTATTACCTTAAACAAATGTTATTTGATAAATAACTGCTCTGTTTTTATTTTTAACGGTTTACTTTCATATACAGATTGATATGACTCCTTAATATATACCTGTATAAGCGTTTATATTTGCTTAGAATTTGCACAACTATGTGAAATATCCTACCATTTAAAAATGAACTACACTGTCAGTGTAGATTGGTAGGATGTTCAATAATTAAGGATCATGGATGTGATTAAAGTAATGCTAGTGGATGACTCACCTGTTATGTTGAATGTAATCGAAGGGATATTTAAAACTGAGATAAAATTTGATATTGAATTGCTCTCCTTTCTAGATCCTAGTCTCGCAAAAGAGCAATTTTTGCATATTTTACCTGATTTTGTTATTACTGATATAGATATGCCCAATGTCACAGGTTATGACTTAATTGAATATATTAAATCAGTTGCCACCACACCTATTCTAGCAATGTCAGGCAGTTCATTTGATGACAATTACACCAGTACAATTTTACATTGCTCAAAATTATACGGTGCAGATCATAATATTCTTAAAAGTGAGTTACCGGAAAAATTCTCTAGCCTAGTAACTCATATCATCTCATCGTTGTAGCTTTAAGGTTTAAAGTTACTATAAACCGCCTTTATCTGATGCAATGAGCAGTCTCAACTTAGTGATCGGCGGCATAATTTTCAACTGCTTTCCATACACGCATAACATTGCCCGAAAGAATCTTGGCTATATCTTGCTCGCTATAACCACGCATCAAAAAGCCTTCAATTAAGTTAGGGTAAGATGCTACATCTTTTAAGTTACTTGGCAAACTGTCACCTACACCGTCATAATCAGAACCAATGCCTACATAATCAACGCCTACGAGTTTAATAACGTGATCAAAGTGATCCAGCACATCATTCAAGCTTGCGTACGGGTATGGATTGTCGATTTTGTATTGCTTTTTAAATGCGCTAATTTCATCGCTATCTTTTTCAAGCTTGTTAGCAACCGTAAAAGCTTTGATTGCTGCTTTACGTACCTTGCCGTAATCAATAGCTGATTGGTTAATAAAACTTGAACCAAAGTTGATTTGAATAACGCCACCATTTTTCGCTAGCGTTTTAATCATGTCATCACTCATGTTTCGCTCAAAACCTGGTGTAAAGTGTCGAGCAGAAGAATGCGAAGCAATAACAGGGGCTTTACTTATCGCCATGACATCATCAAACGCTTCATCTGAGATATGAGAAACATCAACCATTACACCAATATTATTCATTTCTATTACTAAGGTTTTGCCAAAGTCAGTTAGGCCTCCAGCCGGACGTTCTTCGTCATACGACGAGTCTGAAATATGATTAGCTTTGGAATGGGTTAAAGTGATGTAACGGATACCACGGTCATAAAAATGTTTAAGATTCGCTAAATCACCTTCAATCGGACTACCGTTCTCCATACCCATAGGTAATGAAATAAGTCCTTTAGTAAAGTTAGTTTCAACATCGGCCGTTGAGTGAGCTAACGCAAATTTGTCAGGCGCTTCTTGAACAATACCTTCAACCATTGAAATCAATTTATCCGCAAGTTCTTTGCTGCCACCTGTTTTTTCAAGCGATGCTGGGATATATATCGACATAAAAGGTGCATCTAAACCGCCAGCAACAGCTCTTGGGAAATCAAAGTCACCATGCGCGGTATGCTCCGAAACATTTTCAAACTCGCTTTCTAAGCGATATGGCACATCAATATGTCCATCAGTAATAATATACTTCTTCGATATTTCTTTGGCTAACTGTGCGTGATCAATCGTAGCGACTTCCGCTACTTTTTTTATTTTTTCATTACTGTTATCTGCACTTTGATCGATAGTTTCAGGGTTTTGACAAGCACTTACTGCTACACCTAAAGATAGAACAACGGCTAACATCAATGGAGAGCGTTTGAATGAGAAATTTTTACTTATTTGAGCATTTATTTTAGTGCTTCTGCCGGTGCTTATTTGTTTCATTATTATTATCTTTTTGCATTAAAAAAATCACTTTGCCAATGCTTAGCACTAATGTCAAAGCATAAGAGATTAAATCAACTTTCTATAAGGTGAATAGTCTAAATAACAAATAAATTAAAATAGTGTGATTTTAACTTTCCTTTTGCTAATTCTAAAGACTATGATTAAAGCGGATTAAATATGTACAACTTCATGTTTAATTAGAAACGGATGACAAGCTAACACATTAAAAACAAAGGAAATATTATGATTTTATCTCTCAAACGTAATATAGGATTATTACTTATATTATCAATGGTCTATGCAACGTTGGGCTGTAAAGAAGAAATAAAGGAGCCCTCGGAATCAGAAGTTACTATCGCGTTTTTTGATGCTATTTATAACCAAAAGGACCTAAAAACGGTTCTTTCACTGAGTTCGAAGAGTTTCACAAAAGAAATAAAAAAATATAAAACCCTAAATAACTTTTCTCGTCGTGCACTTAATTTATCTTTTGACTCCGTCACTATGGAAACGCAAAAGTCTAATACTAAAGTTATTGATGAATTTAATATTCAAGTTGTGATAACCGTTATGTTAACTGGCCTGCGCAATGAGAGAATTTATAAAGAAGTAAAACAAGTTCAATTAATTAAAAATAACAATACCTGGTTAATTGATAAGCTATTAAAAACTTAATCACTATGTTGAGCTTATATACCCGTTACCAATCAAAGTGCAGAATTTCAGTGGGAATTAGAATGGCTTTAGATAAGTAAAATAAGTAAAGCATAGTTATTCTATGTTTTGTTTATTTAACGCGGTGTAAAGTCATTTTAACCCCATCGAAGAAGCGCTTGAGCAACATTACTTCATCGTTGCTGTGACTTACAATGACGCTATATGGATATAGTTTATTAGAGAATGCAGGAGCACATTCTCCTGAATAACCATTCTTTCATCACTGCGCCTTGAATTAAAATTGTTCAAGCTCTCTGAAACCAGCATCTTGAATGGTAACGGGTATAAGTTAATCCAGTCGCTTTATTTTTTTAACCCAATTACTGTGTATTCTCCACTAACAGTTAGTTGCACAGTGATCGCTTTATCTGATTTATTTTTCCAGTACCAACCATGAACACCGGCAAAAGGTGTGGTATAGCTACCTTTCATTCCAGCTAATGTAGCAATAGCATAACTTTCATAATACCCAGTGGTATCACCTTCTGGCTCACCGTGAAGATCAAAAAATAATGGCTCACCATCAGTTTCCCAGGTGTATTCCATTTTCTTAAACTGTGTCATGGCAAACTTAAACTCTACGCCACGTCCTGCTGGCACAATCACTTCAATAATATCCGATGATTGTCCTGCCTCAGTTGTTATTGCTTCGCTCATAACAGGCTTAGCTTCTGTGGTAGCCAAAGCGGTTAACCCTAGTTTAGCGCCAATACCTGTCGGATCGATATTATATTCCGCTGGTAGAATAAAACTAATCAGTGCTACGCCAGCGATAATTAAAGCGATGAAAGTGGACTTAATTAAAGCTTTGTTTGATAAAGTGTCTTGCATAAATATTTCTCTTTTTTTATTTCGCATATTATTTTTCTTACGGCTTAATTTTGAACGTTAACCGCAGACTAAAGTTAACCGGTAAAGTAACCCGTTAACTGAAAACCAATCAGCATAAAACCAGCACTCATTAATAAGGTATTACAGGTGGTTGAAAACACGTTAAACGTATGATGTTTTCGCCAAAAGCTTATTGCTAACAGTATGATAGTTAACGCGGCAAATTGCCCTAACTCGACGCCTAAATTAAAGGCGATAAGATTAGCGATTAAGCCGTCTTGTGGCAGTTGAAACTCTTGTAACTTTGTTGCCAAACCAAAACCATGGAATAATCCAAAAATGAGCACTGCCGCTTTAGGGTTAGGGCTATAACCTAAGGTGCGTTTAAAGCCGCCTAAATTATCAAAGCCTTTATAGACCACTGATAATCCTATGATGGCATCAATCAGGTAAGCATTTACCTGAATGTCCATCCACACGCCTAACAGCAAAGTTAAACTATGTCCCAAAGTAAACATGCTGACGTAAAGTAGGATGTCTTTGCTCTTGTATAAAAAGAAAATAACGCCAACTAAAAACAGTAAGTGGTCGTACCCGGTCACCATATGTTTAGCGCCAATATACATAAAAGGGAAAAACTGCACCCCGGTATTGTTTTGTAAAAAGTGACGCGTTTTTTCATCGACACCATGAGCCATAGCTTCGACAGAAAAGAAGCCGACAACACACATAGCCAGTATTATTAAAAACAGGCGATTACCACTGGAAAACATGAATGACTCCGATTGATACAGCATAAATTGATTGGGTGACAACACTTCAGTGTGCTGACAAAGCAACTAAGGTAATTGGGTTGAACTGATAATGCCAGTTAAATTGTTCATAGCAAAGAACTAGGCGAATAGATAAATGAGCCAAGTGGAAATATATTTAAACAATAGCCATGACGCATTGAGAGTTAATCAGTTAAGATAAAGCCGACATAATTATTTAGGATATTAAATAGAGTAATGCGCTATAGCTTTAAAGAGTTTGAATTTGACAGTAAGAGCTTGGTACTTACCAAAGCGGGTGATTCTGTACCTATTCGCCACAACGAAGCCAAAGTACTCGCCCTACTGCTACAACAAGCTGATAAAGTTCTCAGTAAAGAGGAAATTTTGTCATTAGTTTGGCAAGACAAGGTGGTATCAGAACAAGCTATCTTTCAAAACATTAGTCACTTACGGAGCCTATTTGGTAATGATGCCATTAAAACTTTCCCTAAACGGGGTTACCAATGGGCACTTGCCCTTAATCTTCTGCCCGAAGAAAATAACCTTTTAGCTAACGTTGAAAGCGCCGAAGTGGAAACTGTAAAAATTGCCGCAACTACTGATGCGAAGCAAAGTGAATCACCAGCTAAAACACAAAGTACTTGGTTATATATAGCGACTGTCTGTATGGTGCTATTTTTCATCTTGTTTTTTTATTTTGGCAATAGTCCATTAATAGAAAAAAGTAATCATCCTAAAAAAATTGCCTATATTCCAATTTCTACTATCCAAGGTGATGACGAAGCTAGCCTCGAAGATAGCTTTACCCTTATTGATAACGAACATTTTGATTTTACCGCGTTAACTGACCTCACCACTGAACAGTTTCACAATACATCTGAGTTGAAATATCGGACCTTAGCACCAAGCCATCCGTTAATATTAACAGCGCATGTTCGCCGACATAACCATCAAATTTATCTTGATCTTCGGATAAAAGGGCCTTTTGCTGATTGGCAAGGACAACTATCCGCGGCATCAACAGATGAAGTCATGCAAAAGCTGCAAAGTCATTTACAACAGGATGTTATTTATAACTTACTCAACACTGCGCAAACTCCTGAGCTGAAACAAGCCAATTTATCTATTTCCCATCAGAAATCACCTAATGACCTCATCGTTTTAGGCGCATTAATCAAGATTTATATAGAAATGAATGAACTAGAAAAAGCCATGGTAATGGCCGATAAATTAGCGAATATTGCAGAAGAACAAGGAAATTGGCAGCAATTAGGCAACGCCTTATTGCTACAAAGTGAAGTACTTACCCGTAAAGATCTCTATGATTTAAGCTCGCAAAAACTCACTACTGCGATATCCTATTTTGAACAAATTGGCGATCTGAAGCGTCAAGCCGATGCTTGGTATGCCCATTCATGGTTAGACCATCAAGCAGATGATTACCCCGCCATTAAGAAAAGTTTACTCCATTCTTCCCGCCTATCCCTGGCAGCTAAAGATATTCCACGCGAGCTAGAAGCTCTTACTTATTTGTCAATACTCGCCTATAAACACAATCAGGAAGATGATAAATACTTATACTTGCAAAAAGCTGAAAACAAGATGAAAGAATATCAACTACCCATATATCATTTTGCCAAAGTGCCATTTCATTATGCTTTTTTTGCCAAAACGACCTCTGATAAAGAGCCTCATTGGAAACAGGTGCTTGAGTACACTAAATTAACCCCAGATCATTGGGTTGCACAAACTAGCCGTAAAGCACTCATGCGTCATTTTATCAAAAAAGACAGATTAACTGAGGCTAAAGCCCTGCTTGATTATGCTCACACTGATAATGCCCAAAATTCATATTTGAAAGCTTTAATGGCGCAAGCGAGTAAGGATAATGAACGTTTTAATCACCATGCACAACGCACCTTTGAACAGGCTCGCCTTGCTGGCGAAACCCGACTGAGTTTAGACGTTGCGTTATTGTTATGTAGTGAGCCTAGCGAACAAGTGAATTATGATTTTTATTCTCAGTACATCAATGACAATGCCGATAACAATTGGCGACGTAATAACAAAGAGAAATTATTGGCCCTTAACTTTTAGCTTGCCTACCTTTATCAGACCAATCATCACCTAATGCATCGCTAGCCTTGGAGTTTGCTTTTCCTGCTTGGCGTCGCGATCGCGACAAATCATTTAAATTTTCTCTGACCCCATTTATTTAACGATCATTTTTACCACTTGAAGACCTAAGGTTTTAGTACCATACCAACAGCTTTTGGACAGTAAGCGGTCATAACTTAAGAGCCGAATTAGTATATTTAGCAGTCACAATGAGCCTGAAGGTCTGAAAATACGATTGAATCACCTTAACTAACGAAAATTGAGATACGGATATAGTTATTTTAGTCTGAATAACACCATAATTAGGGTGTTCAGCTGATGTGCCTATTTCATACAAGCCTTGCGGGTTCGTTGTTTTGACTATTTAATTGCTTTATTTACATTGATATAGCTATTTTCACTATTATTGTTTGCCTGTCAATTACTGAAACAAATAAATACAATAATAACAATGACTTAGATTGTGGCTTGTTTTTTGCTTTAAAGATTGAAAGCTATATAGCCAAATTTATTCTAAGGAATTATGAATGCGAAAGAATTTTACAATATTATTATCTACATCGTTATTATTAGTAGGTTTAACGGGGTGTGTCTTAGGTGATAGAACTGGACACAGTGGCCATGATGTATACACAACTTTTGGTAATATAGATGTGGAAGACGGTGAGCATGCCGGCGATTTGGAGAATAATAGTGGGAATATTACTGTAGGTCGCAATGCAAAAGTCCAAGCTGTGGATCTTATCAATGGAAACATTGAAATAGGTGAATTCAGTGAAGCTTATTCGCTAGAAACCGTTAATGGCAATATTGAGGTGGGTAAAAACGTTGTCATTACCAACAGTATAGAAACTGTTAATGGTCATATTAATATTCAACAGGGAGTTACTATTGGCGCTAATTTAATCGCCTCTAACGGTGACGTTACAATGGCAAAAAAATCGATTGTTAAAGGGGACATCATTTTTTCAGATAGTATTTTGTCACCTCTTGCTGACAAGGCTCCGACATTGAAAATTGCTGAAGGTGTAATTATTAAAGGAAGTATCCATTTGCACCAGTATGTAAAAGTCGTTTTACCTGATTCAATTAGTCCAGATATAGTCGTCAAACATTACCAATGATAACGACTGCTTTAAGTCTTGGAGCTGTCTTCAGCAAGGCAAACTCTAAAGTCAATTCAGTTTGAGATAATACACTCTACCTCACATATACAAGGCAGCACCTAATCAACTAAGTACTGCCTTTATGCTTTATCACTGGCTAGTTATCTAAATTTTTAACTCTTAGTTAGTGTTAACCAATTCAACTTCCAGTTATTATCCAATGATTTCAATATCACGGTATTTTTTCCTTTCTGTAATTGAACTGCTAAGCCTTGTTGAGTCTGCCACTCATGATAACCGCCCGTTGAAGTCACTAACTCGACGCCCACTTTTTTATCATTAGCTAACACTTCAAAACCTTTAGTATCACGTGGGGAAGCTACGCGATATTCAAGCTTATACACACCCGCTTCTGGTACGTCGATTTGATAAGTAAATTCTGCTTCAGCACCTATTCCGCCCACACCGGTGAAGTTGTAACCGCCATCGTCATCTGAAGTAAGTGTCAGCGAGCTATCACTCGATTGGGCAGCCCACTCAGCTTCAACACGACCTGGAATAACAACCCATCCAGCTTGGGTAGACACTTCGTTATAGTGACTTTGTTGATGAAAACTCACCGCAACCACCGCGTAGTCGTACTTCATTAACCCCATTTTCGGCTCAGTAAAACTAGTGCTAGTTAAATTTGTCGCTAAAAGCTTGAACATGCCGCCGGTAACGTCATTGCGATAGACACGGTAACTTTCAACATTTTCTTGTTTGCTTTTATCCCAACTGATGGTGACTGAATTTTCATCTTGTTCAATTTTTACATTAGTGACTGCGTCGGGGAAAGCTGGCTGTATATCTCGGCGTTTCTGTTCTTGTTGTTGAGCGAAAGTTAATTTTGCTAAGAACTGCTTACTAGTCTTTGATAACTTGGGCGCCTTGCCATCAAGGGCTAATCTAAAACCATCAACACCACCAGAGAAATCTTCAGGGATACTGCCGCGTTGTGCTAAAGGAGAGTGACTCCAGTGCCAGCTACCACCTCGGGTTGAACGACGTTCACATTTATCATCAATATGGGCAGAACCATCCTTCGGTGTATTGCTATAATCTTCACTTCTACAATCAGCGAGCATTTCTAATACGTTACTCACCACGTCATATAAGCCGTATTGATTGGGTTTATACATACCAACGATACTGGCATAAGCTGAGTGGTCGTTACAATTGGACATGTCACCTGACCAATTATAATAACTGGTATTGCTATCGCGCTGTAATACATTTTCACCGGTTAAGTCGGCAGTATTGGCATAATCACAGACTTTGGTTAGTTCGGTATCATCACCAAAGAAGTAATCGGTTTTAGTGCCAGCACGAGCCGCATATTCCCACTCAGCCTCCGTAGGTAAACGATACGGTTTACCTGTCTCTTTTGCTAACCATTGGGTATAAGCATTAGCGGCTTGCCAATTAATACAGACCACGGGCTGAAATTCACTGGTATTTAAGGCATTGGTTTCCCAGTTACCTTTTGAATAAGCTCGAAACCATCCATTGAGTTGATGGCGACATTCTTGTGGTACGGCATAATTAGTCGCTTCGACAAACTGGCGAAACTCATTCACAGTCACTTCATATTTGCCCATGCTAAATTCACTAACTTTGACTTGATGCAATGGTTGCGAATTTTCACTGGCCATTGAGCCCATTTCAAAATTGCCCGCTGGGATGGTTGCCATAATAGGTTCTATGGCTGATTTTTCCCCGTCAGCATAAGTTTCGCCAACAACAATTACCTGGCTAGTTAAGGTTAAAAATATTGCAGTGACTAATTTGTTAAGTTTCATGTTGTCTTCCTTTTTATTAAGGTCCACACAATGAAAAAAAATGCATTGAAAGTCCTATCAAAAAGCTAGTTATTGAAAAAAATAGAAAAATCCTAGAAAAAATAACTAAGTATAAGGCGCATAAAAAACAACTGCAGTAGTGGTTCCAGCATGAATAAATACTTATAGACTAATTAAATGCAATATTAAAAATCTGCCATGATATGAACTCTCTCAACCTTAAATTCCACATACTGAAAACCAAAAACAGCACTGAATTTAGTCACAATTTTTACTGGTTTTCGCTGCAGCTTAACTAAAGCAATGGCTCGCCATGCAATCTGCTGTTTATCTATACAAAAACACCGATTACAAAAAATACGAACCTGACACTTGTGTCAGGTTCGTATTCTGCTATAGTAAATCCATACGAATATTCAAATCGACACTAAAAATCAAAATTAAAGCGGAAAGAATAATGGTAGAGAGCAAAGTTAAATTCTTAATGAACAACGAGCTTGTAGAAATTGAAAACATTGACCCTAACACCACTGTTTTACAATACTTACGTGAACTCCAATTTAAATCTGGCACTAAAGAAGGCTGTGCTTCAGGTGACTGTGGTGCTTGTACTGTCGTATTAGCCGAGCTAGACCCTGAAAATCCCAGTCAGCTTAATTATAAATCAGTTAATGCTTGTATTACCTTTGTTGGTAACTTACACGGTACGCAACTGATTACAGTTGAAGATTTAAAAGACGGCGCTAAGCTACATCAAGCCCAACAAACTATTGTAGACAACCATGGTACGCAATGTGGTTTCTGTACACCTGGTTTTGTAATGTCTTCTTTTGCTTTGCACAAACATAACCAAACACCTAATCGTGATGAAGTTCTTGAGGCTTTAGCAGGTAACTTATGTCGTTGTACTGGCTACCGTTCTATTATTGATGCAGCAATCACTTCAAGCGAAAATGCTGGTGAAGATTCTTTTGCTAAGCACTACCAAGACACCGTTGCTACATTAAACGAATTAAAAAAATTACCAACCCCAATATTAAATGGTAATGGTAATACTTATATTGCTCCTCAAAACATTGATGAATTAGCGACTGAGTTAACTAACGAACCAAAATCAACCTTAGTTGCTGGTGGTACCGATTTAGCGCTTTCAGTTACGCAAAACTTAGCAGTCGTTAAAAAGCTTGTTTATGTTGGTAACGTTGCTGAGTTAACAACTATTGAAGAAACAGAAACCGAAATCATCATTGGTTCTGCTTTACCTTACAGTGAATTTATCGATACTTTACACCACTACTACCCAGATCTTGGTGACATGATAGAGCGTATTGGTGCAAAACAAGTACGTAACACTGGTACCTTAGGTGGTAACGTAGGTAACGCTTCACCTATTGGTGATATGCCTCCTGCATTAATCGCACTTGGTGCAACCATGACACTACACCTTGACGGCGTAGAGCGTACAATTCTAGTTGAAGACTTCTTCCTTGATTACAAGAAAACTGTTCTTAAAGAATCTGAGTTCATCAAGTCTATTACCATTCCTAAGCCAGTTGCGGGTCAAACACTTAAGCTTTACAAGATCTCTAAGCGTTTAGATGATGATATTTCTGCCGTATTGGCATCTTTCTTCATTGAGCAAGATGGTCAAAAAGTTACCAAGGTACGTTTAGCATTCGGCGGCATGGCTGGTATTCCTAAGCGTGGTTCAGCTGCTGAAGCTGCATTACTAGGTAAAGACTTAACTAAAGAAACTATTGCACAAGCAAAAGCAGCTTTAGCCTCTGACTTCCAGCCTATGACTGATGTACGTGCTACAGATAAGTATCGTATGACCGTAGCTCAAAACCTTATTGAAAAGTGCTATATAGAGCTTCAAAGCGCCTATACGAGCAACGTAATTGAAACACGAGTGGTGAATAACTAATGCGTACTCTTATTGATGTAAAAAAAGCCCTAATACCTCAAATACAAGCAAACACAGATAAAGCAGTTGTTGAAGGTCAAGTTGGTGTTGGCTTAGGTGGTGTAGGTACGCATAAAAAGCACGAAAGTGCTGACAAACAAGTAGCTGGTGAAGCTATTTATGTTGATGACCGCCCTGCTCTTCGTGGTGAGTTACATGCTTATGTAGGTCAATCTACTATGGCGCACGCTAATATCATTTCAATGGACTTATCTGCAGTTAAAGCTGCGGAAGGTGTGGTAAAAGTAATTACCGTTGAAGATGTACCCGGTCATACTGATATCGGCCCGGTATTCCCAGGTGACCCAGTACTAGCTATTGGTAAAGTAGAGTTTGTTGGGCAACCGCTTTTCGCCGTTGCAGCAACAAGTTTCGACCTTGCGCGTAAAGCAGTTAAATTAGCGAAGGTTGAATATGAAGAACTTGAAGCGGTACTTACCGTAAAAGACGCTTTAGCCAAAAAAAGTTTTGTTCGTCCTCCACATAGTTTGAAACGTGGCGATTCTGAATCTGCTATTGCAGCTGCAGCGCACCAATTATCTGGTGAAATCAACGTTGGTGGTCAAGAGCATATGTACCTTGAAGGCCAAGTTTCAACGGCAGAGCCTACTGAAGATGGCGGCATGAACATCTTCACTTCTTCACAACATCCAAGTGAAGTACAAAAGTTAGTAGCTGAAGTACTTGATATTCCACTAAACAAAGTTTTAGTTGATATGCGCCGTATGGGTGGTGGTTTTGGTGGTAAAGAAACCCAAGCTGCGCCTTGGGCATGTATTGCCGCCCTACTTGCTAATGAAACAAAACGTCCTGTTAAATTTAAGTTAGCGCGTTTAGACGATATGGTAATGACAGGTAAACGTCACCCATTTGAAAACAACTACACCGTTGGTTTTGACGAAAATGGTCAAATCAAAGGAATCAACATCGAAGTAAACGGTAACTGTGGTTACTCACCAGATTTATCTGATGCGATTGTTGATAGAGCAATGTTCCACTCAGATAATGCTTACTACTTAGATCAATCAACTATTACCGGTAACCGTTGTAAGCTAAACACGGTTTCTCATACCGCTTACCGTGGTTTTGGTGGTCCTCAAGGTATGATGACTATCGAACTGATCATGGATGAAATTGCTCGTCATCTTGGTAAAGATCCTTTAGAAATCCGTAAACTTAACTTATACGGTAAAGAAGAACGTAACGTTACTCATTATGATCAAACCGTTGAACATAACAACTTAAGCGAGATCATTGAATCGTTAGAAGAAAGTTCCGATTACCAAGCTCGTCGTAAAGCGATTACTGAATATAATGCTAATAGCAGCATACTGAAAAAAGGTATTGCCTTAACACCGGTTAAGTTCGGTATTTCTTTCACTGTACAGCATTTAAACCAAGCGGGTGCCCTGGTTCATGTTTACACTGATGGCACCATCCACTTAAGCCATGGTGGTAGTGAAATGGGTCAAGGTTTGAATACTAAAGTAGCGCAAATTGTTGCTGAAGAATTTCAAGTTGATGTTGATACCGTTGCTTGTTCTGCTGCTCGTACTGATAAAGTACCAAACTCATCTCCTACCGCTGCCTCTTCAGGAACTGATTTAAATGGTAAAGCGGCAGAAGCTGCTGCTAAAACCATCAAACAACGTTTAATTGACTTTGCTTGTGAGAAATATGAAGTTGAAGCTGGCCAAGTTCACTTTGAAAACAGCAATGTAATTGTAGGTGAACAAACCTTTAGTTTTGCTGAGTTCTCTCAAATTGCTTACATGAATCGGGTTTCATTATCTTCTACTGGTTTCTACAAAACACCTAAGATTCACTATGATCGTGCTGCTGGTAAAGGACGTCCATTCTTCTACTTCGCTACCGGTGCTTGTGTTTCTGAAGTTATCATCGATACCTTAACGGGTGAGTACAAAACTACCCGTACTGATATTTTACAAGATGTTGGTGCTTCAATTAACCCAGCAATTGATATCGGTCAAATCGAAGGTGCTTTTGTGCAAGGCATGGGTTGGTTAACGACTGAAGAATTGGTATGGAATGAACAAGGTCGTTTACTTTCAAACAATCCTGCAACCTACAAAATTCCAGCAATTAACGATGCACCTGAAGATTTCCGCGTTGCCTTAGTACCAAATGCTCCCAATCCAGAGCGTACTATTTACAATTCGAAAGCCGTTGGTGAGCCACCATTTATGTTAGGTATGGCTGTTTGGTCTGCATTGAAAGATGCTGTTGCCAGTGTCGCAGACTACAAAGTTAGCCCTAAACTAGACACACCAGCGACACCTGAACGAGTACTGTTTGCTGTTGAAGCCCTTAAGTCATCATCAATGGGTACGGCGAAATAACTCGCCCTGTAATTCTTTAATAGATATAGCTAGGAATATCATCATGAAAGTAAATTGGACCGGTGCTGTACACCAACTAAACAAACAAGGTAAAGCCTATGTTGTTGCGACAATTGTCGGTGTAACCGGTTCAACGCCGCGTAATAGTGGCACCAAAATGGTGATAACCAATGAAGATATTTTTGACACTATCGGTGGCGGTCACCTTGAACATAAGGTGATTAAACATGCTCACCAGTTATTAACTAGCGGTGAAGCTTGTCAACAACTTGAGCATTTTCAATTGGGTGCCCAATTAGGCCAATGTTGTGGTGGTGATGCCAGCGTATTATTTGAGTGTTTTGCCGCTAGCGGTGCCAACATCATACTCTTTGGTGCTGGTCATGTCGGTAAAGCACTTATCCCTATTTTAGCGGGTTTACCGTGTAGCATTACTTGGGTAGATAACCGTGCTGAACAATTTCCAGATGACATCGATAGTTACTCAAATGTCACTGCGATCGTTAGTGAAAACCCTGAAGAAGAAGTGGCAACTATGCCAGCGAACAGCTACTACATAGTAATGACACACAATCATCAGCTTGATTTTGACATTAGTCACAATATTTTAAAACGCGCTGATTTTGCTTATTCAGGCTTAATTGCTTCTGATACCAAATGGCGTCGTTTTCAACAAAGATTTCAACATCGTGATATTGATAAGAGCCTAGTAGATAAGATGAATTGCCCTATTGGTTTAGCGCAAGTTCAAGGTAAATTGCCGATGGAAGTTGCCGTATCCGTGGCCGGTGAAATCATACAGCTTTATCAAGCTAAGTTAGCTGCCAATGCAGAAGCTAACCCAAGCGCTAATAAACAAAAAGATGCTAAACCACAAAGCACTAAACGTGGCATAGGCTGGCAAGAGCTAAAAAGTTTAGTTAACGAAGAAGTTAGCTAACTGACTTAAAAAAAGTACAACAAATTAAATAAAGATATGCTCGCACATATTGACTGAGCTGACGCGGTTTAACACTTTGTTAAACCGCGTCAGACTCATTTTTTAAAAAATATTTAAATCGTTACAGAATTCAATGAGGATAAATTTTCAAGAACAAGGCGCTTGATTGACTAATAGCTGGCTATTGGGATTGAAAGCAACGAAGTTATTGGACATTTAAATCATTGGAAACGCATTCACAACGTAAGTAAACGTTTATCAATTAAGAGGAGTTAGCAAGGTGACCCATTTTGCTCTACAAAGTACACAAGTTGTTATTGACGGAAAAATGATCTCGGCTTGTATCGAAGTTAAAGATGAAGTAACCATTGCTATTCATAGTCATGGCGCTGCCCTTAGCTGTGAAATTAAAGACTTTGGCGAGCAAGTTATTATGCCAGGGCTTGTTGACTCTCACGTTCATATTAATGAGCCAGGCCGTACTGAGTGGGAAGGTTTTAATACCGCAACTCAAGCTGCTGCCGCTGGTGGCATTACTGCCCTTGTTGATATGCCATTAAACTGTATTCCAGTAACTACTACCAAAGCCGCTTTTCAAGAAAAGTTAGATTCAGTGCATGATAAACTTTGGGTGGATTGTGGTTTTTGGGGTGGCGTAATCCCACAAAACATTGATGATTTAGATGAGTTATTAACCGCGGGTGTTTTAGGTGTTAAATCATTTTTGATTGATTCTGGTATTGAAGAGTTTCCACCGGTTGAAGCGAAAGATATGCGCGCGGCTATGCCAATCTTAGCTAAACATGATGTGCCATATCTAATTCATGCCGAATTAGATTGTGGCCATTTTGATGATGTTGAAATCACTAAAGAGTACAACTCATTTTTAGAATCTCGCCCTAAAAGCTGGGAAAACAATGCTATCTCCTTAATGGTTGATATGGCGCGTGAATCTAAAGAAGCCGGTGATAACTGTAAAGTACATATAGTGCATTTATCCTCTGATGAAGCGTTATCTACAATCGCACAAGCAAAGTCCGAAGGTTTACGTTTTACTGCTGAAACCTGTCCTCATTATTTAACCATTGCCTCTGAAAATATTCCTGATGGCAAAACTTTATTTAAGTGTTGCCCGCCTATTCGTGAAAACAAAAACCGTGAACATTTATGGCAAGCCGTAAGTGATGGTCGTTTAGACTTTATCGTATCGGATCATTCACCTTGTACACCAGAATTAAAACATATTGATACTGGTGATATTGAAAAGGCATGGGGTGGTATTTCAGCACTGCAATTTGGTCTACCACTCATTTGGACTGAAGCAAAAGATCGTGGTTTTACCTTAGTAGATTTAGCTCGATTGATGTCTGCTGAAACGGCAAAGTTTGCTGGTTTAGACGGCATTAAAGGCGCAATTAGAGTAGGTAATCATGCTGATTTTTGCATATTTGATGAAACTATCGAGTACACCATTACTACCGAGATGATCAAACACAAACACAATATTACCCCTTATGCGGGTCGTAAAGTAACGGGTCAGGTCAACCATACCTTTGTCCGTGGTTTTCATGTTTATCAGCAAGATGAATTTATTAATTCACCAATAGGTCGACCGCTACTTAAAGGTCAGTTGTAAACGTCATCTTCGAAGTCTCTGATCGGAACGTAGCATGGATGCTACTTATTAGACAATGCAGGACGCATATTGTCCTGATCCATTGCTTTTAAGAGACTGGATCCCCGATTAAGACACCACGGGGATGACGATCCTGAACAATGTGCATAGGCATGTAAAAATATTAATAGAACACAAGAAAATAACATTAACGCAATGTATCAGAGTCGACCAAGGCTTGCCTGACAATGCAGTAACTGGAGATAAAAAATGATTGAAGATTGGTTAGCACAAAACAAATTGTCGGCAGAAGAAGCAGTATTAGAGCAGAAATTAAAAACTCATTATGTAGATTTAGCCAGTGAAAAAGTAGGTGGCGAAACACTATCATGTAGTGATGATTTCTTCGCAGAAATGGAAAACTTATTAAAAGTTGGTCGCGGTATTTTTATCGAAGAGAAGTTTACTGAACGAGGTAAATGGATGGACGGTTGGGAATCTCGCCGTAGTTATGGCCGTAATAATGGTCGTGATTCTGATTGGTGCATTATCCGTTTAGGCATCAGTGGTGTTATCCGCGCCTTTGATATCGACACTAACTACTTCCGTGGTAACGCGCCAGAAAAAGTTTCTGTTGAAGCTTGTGTAAGTGAAGTGCAACCTAATGCCGATACAGTTTGGCAGACAATTTTTGAAGCCACTGACGTTAAAGCACATAGCCAAAACCTTTTTGTTCTTGACGGTGAAAAGCAAAACGATACTGCTTTTACTCATGTGCGTTTAACCATGTTCCCTGATGGTGGTATTGCTCGTTTCCGCGTTTACGGTGAAGCTGAAGTAAACTGGAATGACTTTGTCGACGGCGAACTTATTGACCTAGCATCAATCAAAAACGGTGCAAAAGCATTATTAGTTTCTGATATGTTCTTCTCAGACAAAAACAACCTAATCATGCCTGGCCGTGGCGCCAACATGGGTGATGGTTGGGAAACTAAACGTCGTCGTGATCCGGGCCCAGATTGGTCAATTGTTAAATTAGCTGCAACAGGTAGCGTGAATAAGGTAATCATTGATACTTGTCACTTTAAAGGCAACTTCCCAGATACCTTTAAACTTGAAGGTTGCATCAGTGATAGTGATGATTTCACTGAAAATGCAGCAAAAGCCACTTGGACAGAAATTATTCCAAGCACTAAGTTATATGCGCATCGTGAGCATTTATTTACTAAAGAAATCGTTGTTGAGAAAGACCAGCCGTTTACACATGTACGTTTAAGTATCTTCCCTGATGGTGGTATTTCTCGTATGCGTGTTTTTGGTAACCGCCAAGGTTAGTTAACGTGACCTCGGATTAAGCAATTGCGGCCATTATTACGCAAAAGCGCTGTGAATATGTCCCTATAAGCTCGACTTATTCATCCATGAATAAGATGTTTTGCTCCATAAGGCAGCTTCACAGCTTTAATCCGGAGACCTCGTTAAACACGAATAAGTAGTAAAGAATAAAGGAAATGAAAATGATTTTAGAAGATTTAAACCAATTACCAGTAAGCGACGCTAGCCATACGTTTATGCAATGTTGTACTTCAAGTACTTGGGTAAACAATATGGTAGCAGCTCGTCCATTTGCTGACGAAGCAGCACTAAAACAAACCGCTGATGCTGCTTGGTTAGGTTTAACAGAGCAAGATTATTTTGAAGCCTTTGAAGGTCACCCTAAAATTGGTGATGTCAGTAGCCTGCGTGCTAAGTATGCTAATACCAAAGAATTAGCGGGTAACGAGCAAGGTTTAGTGAAAGAAGCTAACGATGCTGTGCTAGAAGTACTTTCTCAAGGTAATAGCGATTACGAAGCCAAATTTGGTTTTATCTTTATCGTTTGTGCAACGGGTAAAAGCGCCAAACAAATGTCTGATTTATTGCAAGCTCGTTTACCAAATAGCCGAGCACAAGAGCTTGTTAATGCCGCTGAAGAGCAACGTAAAATATTCCAACTTCGCATTACTAAAGCCTTCGGGAAAGCATAGCTGAAGGCTAATCTCTGTTGCTATAAAGTTTTAAGGCTATTTAAAAGCCGATTGATTTAAGGAAAGAACATGAGTCAAATTACAACACACATTTTAGATACAACCCGTGGTTTACCCGCGCAAAACGTACCAATTACGTTATTCGCTCAAGATGGCGAAGGCTGGAAAGAAATAAACGGCGGCGTTACTAATACTGACGGTCGTTTACCGGGTTTATTAGCTGCTGATGAAAAATTACCTGCTGGCATTTATCGCATGCACTTTGCTACCTCGGTTTATTTTAAAGCGAATAACGAAGAAGGCTTTTACCCCTATGTAGATATCGTTTTTGAAATTGACGCCAGCGGCACGCACTACCATATTCCATTATTGCTAACCGCATATGGCTACTCTACTTATCGCGGTAGCTAAGCTTCAGATAAGCTTTAGATAAGCAATAAAACGAACCAGTTTCAAGCCAGTAGAAAAATATTAAGCGTTACCATTAACCGAGAGATTAAGATGACCAGTAAAATCATTAATGTTGTACCCAAAAAGCTAACGGCCGAGAATTTCTCCGCTTATGGGGATGTTATTTCAGTGTCCGAAAGTGCTGAACATTTCGCCATTAATGATGGCCATACTATGCGTTATCATAATCTTGCCGACGTTGATGTTAGTGAGCAAGAGGGTAAAACCTTAATTAATATTTTTCGTTCCACCCCGCTGGCTTTTCCTTTACCTGTCGAAATGATGGAACGCCATCCTTTCGGCAGTCAAGCCTTTATCCCTACGGGCAAGCAACCCTATGTCGTTGTAGTTGCACCTAAAGGCGAATTAGAACCTTCAAAAATAGAAGTGTTTTTAGCAAGTTCAGAGCAAGGTGTGAACTACCATAAAGGTACTTGGCATCACTTTTGTTTAGCGCTAAATGAAGTCAGTGACTTTCTCGTGGTCGACCGCGGCGGAGAAGGCGATAACTGCGATGTAGAAAAACTCGATGGTTCAATGGTAATAACACTTGAAGCTTAGCAGTCACACTGCCCACAAATATTAAATTGAAAAGATAATAAATTCACAGCTCCACCCTAAATAAATTAGTAATAGGTTAAGTAATATGTCGAACAACACTGCAAACACTTCTTCAACAAGTGAAGTAATAAGTAAACCAACCAATACCGGTCGCAAAGCATACCGTGGCGAAGTACTACACTTTTTAGCCGATCCTGCCAAAGTCGCTGAAGAAGATAGTTACCAGTACTTCGACGATGGTCTTTTAGTCATCAACAATGGTTTAGTTGAAGCCGTAGGTTTTGCTAGTGATTTATTGGCAACGTTATCTGCCGATGTGACCGTGACTCAATATGACAATGGTCTAATCATGCCTGGGTTTATTGATACTCATGTGCATTACGCACAATCTGAAATGGTTGCCTCATACGGTGAGCAGTTACTCGAATGGTTGGAAAACTACACTTTCCCTGAAGAAAAACAATTTGCTGATATTGAGCATGGTAAGCGTGTTGCTGAATTTTTCTTAACACAATTATTAGATGCGGGAACAACAACTGCTCTTGTGTTTGGTACCGTTCATAAAGAATCTGTTGATGCTTTTTTCACTGTTGCCCAGCAGAAAAAATTACGCATGATTTGCGGTAAAGTATTGATGAATCAAAACTGCCCAGAGGATCTACAAGATACCACTGAATCAGGCTATACCGATAGCAAAGCATTAATTGAAAAATGGCATGACACCGACCGTTTGCTCTACGCAGTTACTCCACGTTTCGCACCAACTTGTTCTACAGAGCAATTGAACAAAGCAGGGGAATTATTAAAAGAATTCCCAGGCGTTTATCTACATACCCATTTATCTGAAAACAAAGATGAAATTGCTTGGGTTAGTGATTTATTCCCAGACAGTGATGGTTATCTTGATGTGTACGATAAAAGCAGCTTATTAGGTCGCCGTAGTGTATTTGCCCACGGCGTGCATTTACACGATCATGAATGTCAGCGCTTAAGTGAAACTGATTCAGCTATTGCTTTTTGTCCAACTTCAAACCTATTTTTAGGTAGCGGCTGTTTCAATTTAAAACAAGCAGAAGAGTTTGATGTCAATGTAGGTTTAGGTACCGATATCGGCGCTGGTAGCAGTTTTTCTATGCTAACCACATTAAACGAAGGTTATAAAACACAGCAATTACGTGGCGACAAATTAAGCCCATATAAATCACTTTATTTAGCGACCTTAGGTGGCGCGATTTCCTTAGATTTAGAAGGCACCATTGGTAACTTCACCAAAGGTGCTGAAGCTGACTTTATCGTACTAGATTATCAAGCAACTCCTTTAATGGACGTGCGCATCAAGCGCTGTAAAACCTTAACAGAGAAACTATTCGTTTTAAGTATGTTAGGTGACGACAGACACGTTAAAGCCACTCATATCATGGGCGAAAAAGTTTAATTAATAACTTTTTTAATACCTGAAGTTTGCGAATACGGCATCAAAAGTACTCACGAGCTTCAGTCATCAACTAATTCACTAATGGTAAATTAATACGCTTCACTGTCTAAAGCTAAGAAGTTAATAAAAATACCAGTACTACATCTAACAGGCGGTTGTCTAGCGCGGGGCTAAGGCAATATCACTAAAGAATAATAATTTTAAAAAATTATTCAAAAACGTAATTAACTAGTTAATCATAAAATTATAAAACTGCTACTACGAGTAGCGGTAAAAAGGAAAGACTATGGACCCGTATATTACTGAGTGGTTAAATTTAATCATTCGCTTCGCACATCTTATCGTTGGTATCGCCTGGATCGGTGCCTCATTTTATTTTGTTTGGTTAGACAACCATCTTGAAAAACCACCTGAGTGGAAGTCCGAAAAAGGTATTTCTGGTGATCTTTGGGCTATTCACGGCGGAGGTTTTTACGAAGTAGCAAAGTACAAACTAGCACCCCCGGTAATGCCAACAACATTACATTGGTTCAAGTGGGAAGCATATACCACGTGGATCACTGGTTTCTTATTATTATCATTAATGTTTTATGTTGGCGCTGAATCTTATTTAATAGATCCTCGCGTGCAGGAGTTAACACAATGGCAAGCAATTGGCCTAGGTTTAGGTGCTATTGTTGTTGGTGTTGGTAGTTATGAGCTATTAGTAAGAACTAAGCTTAAAGACCACGGCTTAATCTTAGCGCTTATTTTATTCACTATTGCTACGGCTTTATCTTACGGTTTAACCCAAGTATTTAGTGCACGTGGTGCTTACATGCATATGGGCGCTATCTTAGGCACTATCATGGCTGGCAACGTGTTTTTTGGCATCATGCCATCACAACGTGCCTTAGTTAAAGCAGTAGAAGACGGAGAAACGCCTGACTCTAAATATGGTTTAAACGCTAAATTACGTTCTACCCATAATACTTACATCACTTTACCTGTGCTGTTTATTATGATTTCTAATCACTACCCAATCACTTATAACCACAGTGCAAACTGGTTAGTGTTAATGGCAATCATAGTCATCACCGCAGCTGTTCGTCAATACTTTGTACTACGCCACTTCGGCAAGCACAAACCTATGGTTTTAGTTGGCTCTGTTATTGCCACTGTAGTGCTTGCTTATCTGATTGCACCAAAAACAGTGGAAATCACTGCTGAGCAAAAACAACACGTTGTTACTAATGCACAAGTACAACAAATTATTGAAGACCGTTGTACTGCATGTCATTCAGAAGCACCGACTGATGATATATTTACCTCACCTCAAGGTGGCGTTATCTTTTCAGACATTGCTTCAATTAAGCAATGGGCGCCAAGAATTCAAGCGCGTGTAATTGGCAGTAAAGACATGCCGTTTATGAACAAGACTAAAATGACCGATGAAGAACGTCTAACGCTATCTCTATGGTTAAGTAAAAATAAAGGATAAAAAATGAAGAAAAAATCCATCAAGAACGGTTATAAAGTTGCTGGCTGTTTAGTTAATTTAGTCGAAAATGAAGTATTACCCGGTCTTAGCCTTAAATCCGAACACTTCTGGGATTCTGTTGCTGATGTTCTAGCTGAGTTTACTCCGCGTAATGAACAACTGTTAACTAAAAGAGCAGACCTACAGGCACAGATAGATACGTGGCATAGTGATGCCGCTAACCAACCTTTTGACCAACAACGCTATCAGTTGTTTTTAAAAGAGATAGGTTATCTGGTAGAAGAAAAAGCAGACTTTACCATCTCCACTAAAAATGTTGATGATGAGGTTGCTCTTGTTGCCGGGCCCCAACTTGTTGTGCCCTTGATGAATGCTAGATTTTCTCTGAATGCTGCTAATGCACGATGGGGAAGTTTATATGATGCTTTATATGGCACCGATGTTATTGGTGACGATAACGGTGCCAAACAAACTAAAGATTTTAACCCTATTCGAGGTCGTAGAGTACAAGCCTACGCCCGCAGGTTTTTAGACGATACTCTACCACTTACCAGTGGTAGTCATATTGATGCGGTGCGTTATCATATTGTGAACAAAGTATTCACTGTTAACTTATTTAATGGTGAACAAGTTCAGCTAAAAGATGCAGAGCAATTTGTTGGTTACAATGGCAAAGTTAATGCTCCTTCAGCATTACTATGCCGCCATAATGGTTTACACATTGAAATCCAAATTGATAAAGACAACGTTGTTGGTAAAACTGATGCCGCCGCTGTTAAAGATGTAGTATTAGAGTCGGCATTAAGCACCATTCAAGATTGTGAAGATTCAATTGCTGCAGTTGATGCATCTGACAAAACCTCTGTTTATCGTAACTGGTTAGGTTTAATGAAAGGCGACCTTGCGGAGATTATCCAAAAAGGCACTAAGACTATTACTCGTACCTTAAATCATGACCGTAGCTACATATCTCCAGAGCAAAAAAAAATAATGCTTTCAGGGAGAAGTCTGCAGTTTATCCGTAATGTCGGCCACTTAATGACAACAGATGCCATTATCACCAAAGTGGGTGATAAAGTGCCTGAAGGCATTGTTGATGGACTTATTACCTGCTTAATTTCATTGCACGATTTACAAGGCACGTCGAAATTTAAAAATTCTAAAGCCGGTAGCATTTACATAGTAAAACCTAAAATGCATGGCCCTGAAGAAGTAACCTTTAGCCACGATTTATTTAGCGCTATAGAACGTATTTTAGGGTTAGCCGAAAACACCATAAAAATGGGTATCATGGATGAAGAACGTCGTACTTCAGCCAACTTAAAAGAGTGTATCCGCGCTGCACAAACACGTTTAGCCTTCATAAATACTGGATTTTTAGACAGAACTGGTGATGAAATTCATACCAGTATGTTAGCTGGCCCAATGGCACAAAAAGCTTTGATGAAAGATGAACCATGGATAACCGCCTATGAAAATCGCAATGTTAGAATTGGCTTGCAAGCAGGTTTACAAGGTAAGGCACAGATAGGTAAAGGCATGTGGGCAATACCTGATCAAATGTCTGAAATGGTTAATAGTAAAATAGCTCACCCGCAATCGGGTGCCAATTGTGCTTGGGTTCCCTCTCCTACCGCTGCAACATTGCACGTAATGCATTATCACAAGGTAAATGTGCAGGAGATTCAATCGGCAATGCAAGCTGAATTTGTTCGCCCTGGCGCTATCGATGATTTATCAGATCTATTAACGATTCCTTTACTAAAAAACCAAGATAAGTTGTCCTCCGAAGCGGTTCAAAAAGAGTTAGACAATAATATTCAAGGGCTACTAGGGTATGTTGTGCGTTGGGTAAACCAAGGTATCGGCTGCTCTAAAGTACCTGATATTGATAATATTGCCCGCATGGAAGATAGAGCTACCTTAAGAATATCGAGCCAACATGTTTGTAACTGGCTTCATCATGGCATAATTACCGAAGGCCAAGTACATGAGTCATTAAAACGTATGGCGCCAATTGTTGATGAACAAAACTCTAGTGATAGTGGCTACATTATGATGTCGAACAATCTTGATGGGAGTATTGCTTTTAAAACGGCAGCTGAGCTTATCTTCCAAGGTAAAGACCAGCCAAGCGGCTATACTGAGCCGTTATTACATGAACGACGCCAGAACGTAAAAAATTTGCATTAACTAAAACGTGAACAACTTACCATATTAAAGCTAAATGACTATTTACAGAGTCATTTAGCTTTTTACAATATTTATCTCATCAATAACCTTCCCTTATATATTTCAATACTAGTGCCTAAATATAGGTGTCCAAATAGGCTCTAGCCACAAGCAAGAGCTATTCACTCTTAATATTTTTGATTTTCCGCAATTATTGATTCCATTTGCCAGAAAGCGATAGCTGTCAGTGAAAACTTGTTATAAAGTTATTCGCTCTACTAAGAATAATAAAGTTTTGAGGTATCTGTGCAGGTAAAGAAAGAATCAGTCGGACAAGTTCGCCAGAAAAATGTAGCACTTATTTTAACTGCAGCTAAATCAGAGTTTGTCACCCACGGTTTTAAGGGGGCATCCATTAAGCGTATTGCTGAACGAGCTAATATCCCAAGAGCCAATATCCACTATTACTTCAATGATAAAACAGATCTTTATCAACAACTGCTTCACGAGATTATTGTCAGCTGGAACACCAGTTTCGATACCTTAAGTATTGATGATGATCCTAAAACCATTCTAACCGCTTATATTCATGAAAAAATAATGCATGCCAAACATGATCCTGACGGTTCTAAAATATTTGCTAGTGAGATTATTCATGGTGCTCCTATTCTGACTGAATATTTACATACCGAATTCAAGCAATGGTTGGATGAAAAAATCACTATTATTGACACTTGGATTGAGCAAGGTCAAATAGATGCCATCAACCCACATCACTTGTTATTCCTTATCTGGAGTTCAACTCAGCATTATGCCGATTTTAATGTTCAGGTATTGGCTGGTTTTGGTAAGGAGACGATGGATGATGATGATTTTGAAGAGGTAATAGATTCACTGACCACTATTATCTTAAAAGGCTGTGGCTTAACCTAAGCCTTTTTGTCTGTATTTATCTTATATACCCAAGTAATTTGAAATTCCAGCTGAATCCCCATCTTCATGTTGCTTGTATATAAGCTTAACAAATTGGCTATTATTAAAAGTTGAGTTGGTATTTATCCAATAACTCTTGATAATAAGTCGAGGCTTTTAATTGTTGAGTGAGTTGCCCAATCGTTTGTTTTATTTCTTGAGAGTCATCTCTTGCTCTTGTTAGCGCCATATATACGGGTGTAGTTGAAATATAGGGTTCTATCGCTTTAACCTGAGAACTCACATTCTCTGTTGAAATGAGTCGATTAAAGATAAGTGGATTGGCAATAGCCATATCTATTCTGCTGCCGAGCAACAACGTCAATAACACCTCTTCCGTTAATGCTGGAAATTTAGTTAAGTAGCTTGCCCGGTCAAAAGCCTCACCATATGAATACTCCCTCGTAGTACCAATAGAATATGGCGTTAACTGCTGTAACTGGCCATTAAACTCAAGGTCATTTTCATTTAACGCAAACAATTGATTAACTTCATTTCCATAAGATGGCTCAATGAAATGATAAATTTTCTCGCGCTTGGGGGTTTTGAATAAAGTGAGTATAAGATCAACTTGACCCTGCTCAACTTGATGAAGCGCCCTTGGCCAAGGAAGTATGATAAATTTAAAAGCATATTTAGAATTAGCTTCCACATAATTAAGAATATCAATAGAAAAACCCTTTCTTTCTCCATTCTCTTCATAGTTAAATGGAAAGTAACCTATCTCTTCGATAGCCACTGTCAGAATCACTTTATTCTTTTTCGCTTGAGGATCGCCTAACTGTAAGCTCGTATGCGCTAAGACAGAGAAGGAAAAAACATAAATTAAAAGTATTATTTTTATAAAACGCATAATTAGCAGTATAACTATTTATTGATATTTATCTAGCGTTTGAGTCCGTTGACTCTTTAGTTAATCCATTCGGTACACTCTAATAAGCTTTGCTTGTTCCCAACAGGTAAAATATTGGCAACATTGCTCTATCAATTAAATGGTATATTTCAGCATAAAATTTGCTTTTCATAGGTAGCAAAAGACATTTCTTTACTCTTCAGTTGCCGTAAAGCAGCTTTTCAAGCTATCAAAAAATATCCATAGAGGGTATTTCACTCTATAAAATGTTGTTAAAGGCCCCTACACAAAGATTTCTTATTTCACATTGTGAAGTGCTTTGTCGAAAAAACGCACTAAAAAAGCGCTTTGAATTTCACAATGCGAAAAAAAAGACCACCAATAGGTGATCTTTTTTCATTAATAAAACCTTTAAATGAGATTTATTGGTTCAAGGCATCCTTTAAAGCGGTCAAACATAAGGCTACATTTTCACTTTTAGCAGTATGTCCCATTAAGCCGATGCGCCATGCTTTGCCTGCAAACGCACCTAAACCAGCACCAATTTCAAGGTTGTAATGTTCAAGTAAGTAGTTACGAACTTTCGCATCATCAGCGCCATCAGGAATGTAAATAGCATTTAGCTGAGGTAAACGTTCTTCTTCTGGTACGATAAACTCAATACCTAGATCTTTCAGTCCCTTAGCTAACACCTCATGCTGGGCTCTATGACGTGCCCAGCTGTTTTCTAAGCCTTCATCATGTAACATTACTAACGCTTCATGTAAGGCGTATAAAGAGTTCACTGGGGCAGTATGGTGGTAACTACGTTTGCCCTTACCTGACCAATAACCCATTACTAGGGTTTGATCTAAGAACCAACTTTGTATCTGGGTCTTACGGTTTTGTACTACTTCTACTGCCTTAGGGCTAAAAGAGATAGGTGAGATGCCTGGTACACAAGACATACACTTCTGGGTACCTGAATAGATAGCATCTATGCCCCATTCGTCTACTTTAAGCTCGACTCCACCTAATGACGTTACTGCATCAACAATCGTCAAACAATCATGCTCTTGAGCCATTTTACACAGGGCTTTGGCATCAGATACTGCACCTGTTGACGTTTCTGCATGAACAAAAGCCAAAAATTTAGCATCTGGATGATCATGTAATGCTGCTTTTACCTTGTGTGTTTCAACAGCACGTCCCCAAGGAGAGTCAACAACCACGGCCTCTGCACCAATTCTGGTAACGTTTTGAATCATACGATCGCCAAATACACCATTACGACAAACAATGACTTTATCGCCAGCTTCGACTAAGTTTACAAAGCATGCCTCCATCCCTGCTGAACCCGGTGCTGATAAAGCAATGGTGAATTCATTTTTAGTTTGGAAGGCATATTGTAATAAAGTTTTTACTTCATCCATCATATTAACGAATAGCGGGTCAAGATGACCGATTGTAGGTCTAGCCAGTGCTGAAAGTACACGTGCACTTACATCTGAAGGACCGGGACCCATTAAAATTCGTTCTGGTGGATTAAATGATTTAAAAGTCATGATTGCTTACCCTCTATTTAGTTTTAATTTTAATTTTTAGTTGTGTTTATAAAACAACCTGATGTATCTTAGTTAACCGTAACCTGACACTTGTGTCAAGTTGCAGGCGATAGTCAAAACATGGACATCTTGAAAAGAATTAAAACTAAAATTAAAATAAATTCAAAATTACATTAAGAGAGACACTATGAATATTAAAGCATCACTAACCGCACTTGCATTAACTGCAGCATTAAGTGCACCAATGGCATCTGCCGAAATTTGGAGTAATACTGAAGTTCAACTGCAAGCTGGCGGTGAATTTGAAACCCAAGGCGGCTTTGGTCAATCAACCGGCACAATAACTACCTTTCAGCATGCCGGTGGTTGGGAATATGGCGATAACTTTTTCTTCATCGACCATTCACAATATTCGGGTAAAAATAGTACGCCTGATTCAGCTGAGTTTTACGGCGAATGGTATTCAAACTTTAGCTTAGGTGCTATGACTGGTAGCGACTTATCTTTTGGTCCAGTGAAAGACATAGGTTTAGTTGCGGGCTTTAACTATGCACCGGAAGTAGACAGTTCTTGGGTATTACCGGGTGTGCGTTTAGCTTTAGATTTACCTGGTTTTGCCTTTGCACAATTCGACATTACTGCCTTTATTCATGCAAGCGGTGCTGATTCATCTTTAGCGGGCGACTTCGGTGCCCCTTTCTCTATCATCGACGAAGACACTAGTTTTATGGTCGATTTTTCATGGGCTTTACCCTTTAAACTGGGTTCTACCAGTTGGAGTTTTGAAGGCCACGCAGAGTATATAGACGGTCGTACTCAAGTAAATAACTTTGGTACTACAGAGCTCGAATCTTGGATATTGATCCAGCCACAAGTTCGCCTAGATGTTGGTGAGTTGATTGGCACGCCATCTAACCGCTTATTCGCAGGTATTGAGTACCAATACTGGAAAAATAAATTAGGCGCTAAAGGTGTTGATGATAATACCGTGCAATTCTTAGCAGTATGGCGTTTCTAAAAGCATAAATGTAAAAATTAGCAATGAATCGCTATAACTATTGAGTACATTAATAGTTATAGCGAAAGCTGCATTTTGGCACCACTGCCGAGTTTGAAAACATATACCCGTTCGTTCATTGAGATATTACCTGCGTTTTATTCGCTGCATCTCAGCTGTATATTTAAAAAAACAAGATTTAAAAATCCATAGTAGGCTTCGCTGTTGTGGCTGGTATTTTGCACTCCTAAAACTTGCACTCACCACACCTGATAAGCCCTCTGGTAGTTACTTTACTGAAGTGAAGTCAACAACGTAATTTATTAATAACACTTTTTTGGTATTCAGCATACTACCCCCAACCAGCATGTTGAGTACCGCCTTTTATTTACAATAATTCCTTAAAACTATAAGAAGTAGGTCACCCATGTCTGATTTTAAACAAGCTGCACTGGATTATCATGCCTTGCCAACGCCAGGTAAAATAGCCGTAGCAATCACCACCCCCGCCGAAACAAGTATCGATTTGTCACTAGCATATAGTCCTGGTGTAGCAGAGCCTTGCAGAGAAATAGCCAACAACCCAGATGATGTCTACAAATATACTGGTAAAGGCAATACTGTAGCCGTGATATCAAATGGTACCGCAGTATTAGGTCTAGGTAATTTAGGACCAATGGCATCAAAACCTGTTATGGAAGGGAAAGCATTATTGTTTAAACGTTTTGCCGACATTAACTCTTTCGATATTGAAGTAACTCATAAAACAACTGAAGAATTTATCAATACCGTTGCCTGTATTGCTGATAGTTTTGGTGGTATCAACTTAGAAGATATTAAAGCACCTGAATGTTTCATTATTGAAAAAGCATTAAAAGAGCGCTGTAAAATTCCGGTATTTCATGATGATCAACACGGTACGGCTATCGTAACGGCTGCTGCCATGATTAATGCCTTAGAAATTCAGAATAAAAAAATAGAACAAGCTAATATTGTTTGTTTAGGTGCTGGTGCTGCCGCCATAGCTTGTATGGAATTATTGATTCAATGTGGCGCGATGCGTGAAAAAGTCTACATGTTAGACACTAAAGGAGTAATTCATACTCGTCGTGATGACTTATCTGAATACAAAACCCGTTTCGCAAATAACACCGATAAAAGAACGTTAGATGATGTTATTGATGGCGCAGATGTTTTCTTAGGTTTATCAGGCCCGAACTTACTTGCCCCTGAACAATTAAAGAAAATGGCACAAAACCCAGTGGTATTTGCCTGCTCTAACCCAGATCCTGAAATTAACCCTGAACTCGCTCATAGTGTTCGCAGTGATTTAATTATGGCAACAGGTCGTTCTGATTACCCGAACCAAGTCAATAATGTTTTATGTTTCCCTTTTATTTTCCGTGGCGCGCTAGATGTTCGCGCGCGAAAAATTAATAACGAAATGAAAGTAGCCGCTGTTCACGCCATTAGAAAACTTGCTAAGCAAGAAGTTCCAGAAAGTGTGTTAACAGCGAGTGGTGAAAAGCAATTATCTTTTGGTAAAGGTTATATCATTCCTAGACCAATGGACCCTCGTTTATGTAAAGACGTGGCTTTGGCGGTAGCACAAGCAGCTGTTGATTCAGGAGTCGCGGCACTACCACTGCCTGATAATTATATGAATGATGCATAAGTTATTTTAGCCCTCCTATAAAACTCTCCACCTAAAAGACAAAAGCCTTACCAAATGTGTAAGGCTTTTTCTTGTAAAGCTCAGCCTAAACATTATTTTTTCAGTTAGTTGCCTGAGATAAATAAATAGAATAATCTACCGCCTCATCATTTAACGGATTAAATTCATGACACATTCAAAAAACAATCTCCTCTGTTTATTCATACTTTCAATAATGCTTCTTGCGGGTTGTAGTTCCAAACCTAATATAGAGTCAGATGCATTATCTTTGGCTACTGCTCGTTTTGGCCATGCCGCTATCAACGATGGTGAAAAGATATATGTACTGGCTGGAGGTGGTAGGTCAGGTTTTCTTTCAAACATTGAAATTATTGAACCCACATCAGGAAAAGCTAAGGTTCTATACAATAAATTAATACCAAGACAATTTTTTTCGGCAGTTTGGGATGGCAAACATTCAATCTACATAATTGGTGGGGAGAGGATTAAGGACAACAAATTGCTCTTTGAAAAAAGAGTAGAGGTCTTTAATACCATTACCCATGAAGTGAGTTTTGCCCCACCGCTTCCTATGCGAACTCGCATTAACAGTGCTGTCTTTTTAAAGGGCAATATTTTTGTTTTTGGTGGAATTTACCCATACAAAGGAAGGTTTATAGCCAGCCCGATTGTCTCCGTTTTAAAGATAGACCAAAATAAATGGGTTAGAGCTGCCGATATGCCAACCACGAAATCGACAAAGGCTATCGTTAAAGAAGACTTAATTTATCTTGTAGGTGGTTATAATGGTAAGTCTTCGCTTAAAACCTTTGAAAGATTCGACCCGATTTCAAATAAATGGGAGTCACTGCCCTCCATGCCAGTAGGCATTAGTGCACACTCACTTACCTTAATTAAAAATAAGCTCTTTGTCTTTGGTAATTACAATGATCTGGACTCAACTTACTCTTATGATTTTGACACACTCAAGTGGGAAAGAATTGATATTGGTTATAAAGCAAGCCGACATAATGCCACCACTACCCTGGGTGATATAACCTATGTAATAGGCGGAACTACAGCTAGCCATGGACCTTTTCTCAATGATATACAAACGTTTAAACTGTAATAAGTAACCATAGAAAACTCAAATTCACACAGAAACTAGGTGAGTTTGAGTTCTTATAACAGCTATCCATTAACCTATGATCTACCAAGGAAATCCCCCCCCATCTTCCTTAAAGCCACTAATACATTCAAGATGCTTAAACATTAAATAAACTTTTTTATAGTCAGATCATAAATATATAAAAAAATACATACAATAACGAATGATTCGCATCCAATTATATTTAATTTAACACAAATGTACTACAATCCTCCGAATATTACTGATGTACCCGTTACCTAACTATCAGTAATGTCACTGCTATTAAATTTGAAAGTAGAACTATTGGTTGAGCAAGACGCCCACCTTTTCATACGCAAGGACGTGGAATTAATCCCAAATAAGATCCGTACTGGCTCAAGGCAAAAGCATGAACATAAGAAAAACCTTTTTTTGGCTGCATTTAATAATCGGTTGTAGCGCCGCTATCTTTATTTTTTTAATGTCTATCACAGGTGTTGCATTAACTTATGAGCGTCAGATGATTAAAGCGGCCGAGCGTAATGACTACCCTGCTATACCAGCAGACTCAATAAAAAATTTACCCTTATCTGAAATTTTAATTATTGCTCAAAATTACCCAACAAAAAAAGTTGCAGAAATCGTAGTAGAAAATCAACCAAATGCGCCAATTATTGTCAAAGATGGTAGAAAAAAAATAGCTTATCTTAATCCTTATACCGGAGCTGAAATGGCAGTACCTGGTCAAGCGACTAAAGCTTTTTTTCGTAAATTACGTGCTTTTCATCGTTGGTTAACTTTAGATGGTAAATTCAGCGAAACTGGCCGTTGGGTTAATGGTATTGCTAATATTGTTTTTCTTGTTTTAATTCTGTCTGGGCTTTATTTATGGTTGCCTAAACGATTTAAATCCAGAGCATTTAAACAAAGACTAACTTTGTCTGGAAACTACGCTAGTAAGAGTGCTAGAAATTATCAATGGCATAACGTGTTCGGAATATATATGGCTCCGGTTCTTTTTGTTTTGGTTGTCACCGCATTTTTCTTTTCCTTTAAATGGCCAGGAAACACACTTAAAGAATTAGTATCTACTGAGTCAGTATCACTCGCTAAACCACAAGAAATTTCTCATCAACAGGCAAGTTTACAATTACCTATTACTGAGCAGTTAGCCAAAGTACAAGCGTTATACCCACAATGGCAAAACATTCAGTTTACTTTGGATGCGCCACTAGGCGAGTTATTAGCGCGAGTGCCAACCGATAGTAAACTTTATAAAGTAGATAACGGTAACGGTGGTGAGCCACAAAAACGCGTTAAGGTTTTATTAAACGCGACAACGGGCGATATAATTCAACAACAAAAGTTTGAGCAGTTATCTACTTACAGTAAATTACGTAGCTATATAAGATTTACCCATACGGGTGAGGCTTTTGGATTACCTGGACAAACAGTTGCAGGCTTAGCTTCACTATTAGCATGCTTGTTAGTCTATACCGGCGCTATGCTCTCTTGGCGTCGTTGGAGAAATAGCCGAAAAGTGAAAAATAACCAAGCTGTATTTGCGAGTTAGAATTTTTTAAAGGGTATTTGGTAGAGCCAAATAAAAAGGGAAGGCTCTACCTTAAATACTCGCTGCAACTAGTCTCGCTTATATAAAGACTCTATTGTGCTTGTAGCAATAGTATTAGCATTAATCATATAACCAGCTAATGCGCCTGAGGCACCTGCAGGTAATTCAAGTTTTTCCACTGAAAGTGCATGTACGGTAAAACGATAATGGTGCACACCGTGGCCTTTTGGTGGGCAAGCACCGCCAAAACCTCGGCTACCATAATCATTTTGTATTTGCATGCTGCCCTTAGGCGCTAATTCTTGTTTAGTACTACCTGCGCCCGCTGAAACTTCTGTGACTGTACTCGGAATATTAACAATTTGCCAATGCCACCAGCCACTACCCGTTGGCGCATCAGGATCATACGCGGTAATGGCAAAACTCTTAGTACCTTTAGGTGCATCTGACCACTCAAGCTGAGGTGATAAGTCACCACCTTCACAACCAAAGCCGGTAAATTCCTGAGCTTTAGGCATAAACTCGCCTGGGGCAATATCCGAACTAGACAATGTAAATGTATTAGCGGAAACGTTTGATGAAAGACTTAGGGTAAGTAAAACGATAGATGTGAATGACTTAAACATAATGGTGGACCTTATTTTATGGCTTAGTGAGTAGAAGATGAGGGGTATTTTAGCTTGGCCTCACTTTTTTAATAGTCTCAATCCCGTCAGGTTTTCGCCCTAATCCGTCACTTTTTTTATTTAGTTTTACGTAAAGCTGAAGGTGTCAGACCAAATCTTTCTTTAAAACGACTGCTAAAGCGCGACTGAGATTGGTAACCACACTGCTCAGCAATAAAAACAATAGAATAAGTGGTTGTTTGCAGTAAATGTAAACCAAGACCTAACTTCACTTGGTCTTTGATTTCCTGCACTGTAGTGCCCTCTGCAGATAGTTTTCGCCTAAGCGTCGACTCGCTCATAGCAACTTGCTGACAAATGGTCGCGAGTGCAATCTCAGTTGACGGTTGCTCGCTCAAAATAGCATGAACTTTTTGCCCTAACTTATGCGGAGAAGCCATAGCTAAAATGTCTTTATAGCCTAAATGATAAAGTAATTGTAGTAACTCTTTTCTGCGTAATGCCCACATTTCTTGTGGTGAATATATAGACCATTCAACAAATTGTTGTAGGCACATTTCTAGAGCAAGCGATATTTCTCCAAGAGTAAAAGACTTGTCGCTAACGGTATGCGGACCAATACCGATAAAATCTTGATATTCAAACTCAATTAACAGAGCAAAATACTCTTTTTCTTTGGGGATATTACGCATGTTTATTGCAGGGCTATCCGACAAGAAAATGAAGTCACCAGCACGGCACAGTATTTCGCCCTTTGTCCCTAGTTGTTTATCTCCGTCAAGCACGGCAATAAACAATGGTTTTACCACGGGTACATTTAATAAGTGCTGTTCTTTTATTGAAGAGTAAATAGCAAAAGGTAACATGCGATCTTCGGTGCTGATCGCTTTAATAGCATTAATAAGCTTATTCATAGAGGTAATCTTGGTAAGTTAGGCTAAATTCAACATGATTATGCATTACGAATAGCGGTGACAGTCACCTCAATCAAGACATCACCTTCAAGGTTTACACCAAGGCATGCACGTTGTGGCCAATGTTGAGGATTATCACCTAACCAGTTTTTCCAAACAGTATCCATCAATGGTTTTTCTGCCATATTAGCGATATATACTTGTGCGGAAACAATGCGACTTTTATCTGAGCCTAACTCAGCCAAGTTATCCTCAATAGTTGCCAAGGTAAGTAATGTTTGCTGCTCAATGCCAACAGATAAATCTGATGCAGTTGCTACTGTCCACACTAAGTCTTTATAAGCTGATGATTTACTACGACCATCATAAACACCTTTTTTTCTCTCAATCATGTAATATCTTTATTTAAAATTTAAAGCAAGTGGTTAGCAGATTTATACAAACTTACACATGCCATGTCCCAAAGTATTATTGGGTCTTTGGATATAGCCGTATCTAGCATAAAAGTGTTCTTTTCCTTGGGAAGCCAATAAACCTATCGTTGAACCTTCTTCAGCGGTATAACGTAAATAACCTTCAATTGTGTCCATTAGCACAGTACCTATACCCTGCTTTTGGTAGTCCGGGTCAACCACCACATCTTGAATATAAAAATACATGGCGCCATCACCAACCACACGGCCCATACCAATAAGTTGTTGGTCATCATATATAGTGATGTGAAATAGGCTTTGTTCTAAGCTCTTTTCAGCGAGGCTGGTATCAAGGTCACCCCAACCAACTTTATTGCGTAATTTTAAAAAACATGCAACTGTTGGTCTGGCTAACTTTAGAGAATATTTATCTGCTAACACGTTAATTTCCGGTTATTTTAACTATTCTGATTAATGATTCAATGTCGAATCTCAACTAAAGGCTAGACGACATTGGATTGTTAAAGGAAAAATTGCAAGAGTTAACTACTACCCGTTTTTTCATGGGATAGAAGGCTTTGCAACAATGAATATATTTTATTTACATCAATAGGTTTGCCTAAACAGTGGTCAAAACCTGCTTGCTTATATTTATCAATATCACGCTTCATAATGTTGGCTGTTAAGGCGATAATAGGAATGTTTGGGTAAGTGTTTTTCAACACCTCACAGGCTTGAACACCATCCATATTGGGCATCTGAATATCCATAAAAATAAAATCAGGTCGTAACTTTCCAACTTCGTCTATCGCTTCTATACCATCATTTGCAATACGGATAGTCGCTTTAGTCGGCCCTACAATAGCAGTAAAAATTTTCTGATTAATCCTATTATCTTCAGCTAATAGAATATTAATATTTTCTGCTTGTGGCATTTGTACCTGGGTCAATTCCTTTGTATCCTGATTGGCTAACTCAGTTTTCTTTAATGGTAAAACAACAGTAAAGATAGAGCCTACTTGTGCTTCACTGGTAACGGTAATTTCGCCCGCCATTAAGTTAGCCAATTGTTTAGCAATCGGCAAACCCAAACCGGTGCCGCCAAAGTTCCTAGTCGTGGTAGAGTCCGCTTGTTCAAAGCGATTAAATAATTTACTCAGTTGAGATTCAGGGATGCCAATACCCGTGTCTTTAATTTTAAATACTAAGGCGCCATTTTTCTGCCCCAGTGTAATACTCACTTCTCCCTTTAAGGTAAATTTAATCGCATTAGAGATTAAATTTAGAATAATCTGCCTTACCCTTACAGGGTCAGCTAACCAATAAGCATGCACTCCTTTTTCAATCGTGACAACTAAGCCAATTTTATTTTTTTCGGCTAAAAAAGTAAGTTCAGTAACGATAGATTTGAGTAATTCTACGATATTGGTAGGCAGTGACTCTAAACTAATATTATTAGATTCAATTTTAGACAAGTCTAAAATATCATTAATAATTGATAGTAGATTTTTTGAAGAGGTAATACCCATTTCAACCATTTCTTTTGACGAGGCAGACAACTCATCTTGTTTCAGTACTTGCAATGAACCTAATACACCATTCATTGGCGTACGGATTTCATGACTCATATTAGCTAAGAAATCACTTTTAGCAATATTTGCCCCCTTAGCTTCTTCCAGGGCTTTTTCAAGTGCTGAGCTTTGTTCTTTTAATTCTGTAATATCAGACAATGAACCAGCCATTCGTATAGCTCTACCGTCAGGTCCCTTTTGTGCAATGCCTCTAATTCTAAAGTACCTGTAATCACCATCAGCCACTAACATTCTATATTCTAAATCTAAAGGGATATCAGTTTTAAAGTGCTCGCGTAATGCCTGTTGGGCCTTTTCTTCATCGTCAGGGTGTACATAGTCGAGAAATAAATTTCTTTCTTCTCTCGCCTGTTTCTTAGGTGTGCTTTTATATCCTGTCATACTGGATAATCTGGGCGATAAATAAAGATCTTTTTCTTCTATATTCCAATCCCAAATACCATCATTACTGCCTTGTATTGCGAGCTGATATCTTTCTTCACTTTGTTTAATTTTTCTTTCAGAGATGGCAAGTTTTTCTAAAGGATTAATTAGTAATGATCGAATTAAAAAGGCGAGTAGTATAAAAGCACACAAGGTAGTTAACGTTAAAGTGCTACCAATTTGCCAGACATACTGTTCTTTCTCTTCTTGAAGTTGACCTGTTGAGGTATAAAAATTTAATTCCATTGTTGAATTAGCAATAGGATATTTTGATACTAAGGAGAAACCCTTTAATGGTGCTGTTTGGAAAATTAAATCACTGTTATTAACAAAGCTGATCGCATAATCATTATCTTTTGTTAATTCCGCTAAAAGATTTTCAATTGAATGACTGACTATATCAAAGCTAATAATACCTTCTACATAGTCATTATATTTCACCGGTTTGGCCAGACTAAAATAATGTTGCTCTTCATGCTCAATAATCGCTAAAACAAGTGGAAATTCTTGTTCCACTATTTTCTCAATTGTTGTTGCTAATAAAGGTGGGGGTGAAAAGTTCACTGATGCTTTTGGATAAATCAACTCGCCAGTAAAGTCAGCAAGATAAATATTTTCTTTAGCGCCTAATATCTTTCGGTCATTAAGCAAATCCGTCAAGTTGGCCGACGCAAGTTCAACCCCCATAACACTTGATGTTACAATGGGTGATTCACTCAGTTCAGCTAGTAACTTGACTCGATTTTCGATAAATTGTTGAATATTGTCAAAAGTCGACTGAGCCTGAAGCTTACTGTGTCTTTCTTGAAGTTGTGTTAAAGATGACACAGCACGTTCAGAAACAAAGTTAATATTAATTAACAATGAAAACAAAAAACCCAGCAACAACACTAAATAGGCAAGGCCTGCTTTGCTTTTCAGTTTATATAAAAAATCCATTAATATTAATTTGCCGTTACGTTAATTTGATTGTTCTCGCCAAAGGTTGCCATACAAAAATTTTCAAGTCGCAACGCTTCGTGTGCATCTGTCTGTTGTGCACTCCAAAGCGAAAACGGCTTATTGTATTCTTTTATCACTCCTTGAACCGGTTGCTGTAAAGACTCTAAGGCTTGTTTGAATAACAAACGGTCTTGTTGCATGTCGCCGGTCAATTTTACTTGTTGTAATGCAGAAATAGCCAGTCGACCAAGGTCGTATGCGTGGATAAAACCTGCTGGCGCTTTTACTGTTTCAGGAGACATAAACTCTTCAGGAAATAGTTTTTTTGCTCTTGCCATAACTGCACGTTGAAATGATGATTGCTTTGTAGAAGCTAGAGAATAACAGCTTTGAATGAAATGAAAGGAAACAGCTTGTTTGATTTTTTCAGTAAAAATAGCATCCACATCACCACCTGTTGCGCCCCAGTGACTGATAAATGGTAACCTTTTATCTTTTTCCATAGTCGCCATAGCATTGACAAACTGCTGAGTTTCATTGAAATTACCTACAATAAATACACAGTCATAACCTTCTGAAATAATGTTTCTGACCATTATACGCGCTGAATTTTCTTTAATATTCCAATCAAATAAGCTGATACCGAAAGGAGCTTTATCTTTCAAATACGATGACATGGTTTTTTTATTCGATTTACCCCAAGCTGTATCTTCTAGCAACAAATGGGGATTTTTGCAGGAGAGGTTATTAAGTGCAAACTCGCTAATACGAATACCTGCTTTGCTATCGTCAACAGATAAGCGAAACACCCAGTTATCTTCGCTTGGATAACGGGTTATTGGGCCGCCTGCTGCCCAAGGTACTAGCAGAGGTATTTTATTTTCATTAATAAAAGTACGGTTTTTTATGTACGGAGGAGAGTGTAAACCACCCAGAATAAATAATGCCTTGTCGTCCTTAAGAAAAGCCTTCATGCTCAACAAACTGCGTTTAATGTTTCCTCGATGATTTTTTTCTTTCAATACTACACTGTATCCTTGTATCTCATTATCTACTTCATCAAGTGCAGTAAGCAGACCCATTTTCATCGATTTAGCCGATAACTCATTTAGTGAATAATCAGCATCATGATAAACAATAAGCTTTTTTTCTGTATCAGCAAAAGCGGTAAATGACGATAAAAGTAAGTAAAGTAAAATAAATCGGGTTTGCATAGTAAAATTCATAAGTTGTTAATAGATAGATACTAAATTTAACTTAACTTGCGCTGATTTACTATCTTCAAGATCACCTAAAACCAAGTCCATGAAGTTAGATACAGCTATCGAGTCATTTAAATTTTCCTTAGCCGCGAGTTAAATAGACTTAAACACTGTATTGTTGATTTTGATAAGGAAATAGTTACTCTGTTAGAAAAATATACTCGTCAAGACACCTAGCTACTCTTATACGAATTACTCTTCATGAAATTTTCAGCGGCCCCCCAGCTATAAATAAATTCCTTAACCTTATTATCACAAGGAGTGTGCCAATAAGCTGTCGCAATATTTTGTGCTCCTCTAGACTCATAGAACCCTATCGCTTTGCTATTGCATGCTAAAACTTCAAGATACAAGTCATGCTCGTTATAATTGGTAATAGACCAAGATGCTGCTGCAGTTAATAAACTAGAGCCAGTGCCCTGCCCTTTACTGTCGGATTTTACATGAAGGTTGTCGATGATAGTGCCATATTTAGGGTGATTGGCACCCAATACACAAATAAATCCACCGAACACGCCATTTAACTCAGCAACGAGTACTATCTGGTTACTCGGTGGCTTTGTTAATCGTGCTGTCCACACAATTTCTCTGTCAGTAAAAACCTTTTTTTCAAGGTAGTCTGCAGAAAGCACAGCATGATAATTATCACGCCAACTTTGCGCATGTAACAGGGCAATATTGGCCAAATCACCTAAACGCGCTTCTCTAATGGTTATCAATTAGCTATTCCCAAGTTCTTTGAAGTATTTATAAAGTCACTATACCGCCGTTACATTATCCAGCAAGGTGAACTATGTAACTAATTATGCATCGCATGTTAGTGATTAACTCATAAGGAAGCTAATAAAATAGGAGTTCTTAAAGCGCTATTATTTATCTTTTATTAAGAGCCACTTACTTATATACCCAAGCGACTTCAAGATGCTCGTTTCAGGACGTTTGAGCGATTCATGTTCAATACGTGTATTTCATTAATGGTTGTTCCCTTAATTAACTACGCAACGATGAACTTGATTTGCTCAGACGTCCCCGCTGGGCTGGTTTAGAAACGCTTGATGCTACGTTATTCATTTCGACAATAACGCTACACGGATGTAGCTTAATAGAGAATGCAGGAGCATATTCTCCTGAATAACTATTCTCTTCAATCAATGCCTTGCCTAAAGACGTTTCTAATTCCAGCTGAATCCTGCATCTTGAGGTGGTTTAGGTATATATATTAATCTAGAAAAGTACTTTCAGTGCGCCAAAAATACCCATGCCGAACATAACTACGGCCAAGGTGTTTTTTACTTTTAAACTAAATATGACAGTCGCTACGCCTGCGATTAAAAAGGGGCTGGTAATAAAATTACTATTCGTCTGTTGATGCCCAAGAAAGACAATAGGTACCCACATTGCAGTCAACACAGAAGGGGCGGTATAGCTGAGTAATCTTTTGATTTTAGGCCCAAGTTCAAAGGGCACTGTTTTGGAGAAAAACAAATATCGACATGAAAAGGTAATACAAGTCATACCTAATAAAGCAAGCCAAAAATCATTCATCAATGCTCTCCTTATCTTTCGTTAAATAGCCAAATAGCATACCTATAAAAGTCGCTGCAATCAGTGCGTATTCTTTGATAAAGAGTGAAAATAATATGGCACTTAAACCACTACTGATTATTGCTATCAAGGTAGACCAATTTTTAATTGTCGGCATCACTATCGCAATAAATGTTGCAGCTATCGCAAACTCAAGTCCTAAGTGCTCTAGGTTTGGTATGTGCTGGCCCGCAATAATTCCAGCGAAGGTCGAAATGTTCCAAATTAAATAAAAGGTAATGCCTGAACTAAGCGCGTAAACAGCACTAAAGCTTTTAGTTTTTTCCATATAAGCACAAGTTACCGCAAACATTTCATCGGTGAGGAAAAAGGCAATACTGCAACGAAGACCTAAAGAGCTTTTTCTCACATGATCTCGAAAAACAGCTGAATAGAGTAAGTGCCTAGAACTAATAACAAATGTTGATGAATAAATTGAAGATAAAGAACCTACAGCCCCGAGAATAGTCAGTGCTGCTAATTGAGCCGCACCGGCAAAAACTAACAATGACATTAGCTGAGCTTGCAAAGGTGTAAGGCCTATATTGATTGCTAACGAACCACAGAGTACTCCCCAAGGCACAACAGCGAGTGCTAGAGGAAAAATATCAATAATTGCTCGATTCATGGTTTTAAAATCGCTTGGGAAGGATCCCTTAGCGATAGCGGTTCTATCTGACATTAACAGTACTCCTTCAATATTTGGAAAGAGTTTAAAGGGTAAGCCTTATCAATTCTTGTACAAAACTGCTTGTTTTTGAAACTTACTTGGCGAGGTACCTAGTGCTTTTTTAAAGTGTCGATTGAAATGGCTTTGATCATGAAAGCCACAATCAGTTGCCACCATAACGGGTTTAACACCCGCTTTAAGTAACGTTTTAGCTTTTTTCAGTCGGGCTTGAATCTGGTAACTATGCGGAGCAAGTTCGAACATCTTTTTAAATTGTCGAATAAAGTGAAATTGACTCAAACCAGCAATGATAGCCAATTGTTGCAATGAGATATCTTCAGCTGGATAGCAATCTAAATATTCTTTTACTCGAATAAGCTTTTCTTTGCTGCCCGAAATATCTTTTGGCATATTGCGCAATGAAGAATGCCTTAAGGTTAGCCTTAACATGAAGCTATACATGATAGTTTCGGTGAGCAACTTCGACGCATTGTTGTCTACTTGATTAAATAGCAGCCTTAATTGCTCGGTTAACATAGGATCATTAATAACAGATGAACCGAAGTAAGGGGCAAACTTTATTCCGTCATAGAGGTCAATGCTGATATTTTCAAAATGTTCAGGCAAAGGATACATTGCTCGATATTTCCAGCCTCCAACGGATGCAGCCTCACCTGTATGCACATCGTCAGCATTAACCAAAATAATTGAATTGGTATTGGCAGTATGGATTTCTCCACTACGATAGAAGCGTTGTGCTCCCTTTTCAATGACACCTATAGTGTAACCTTCGTGCACATGTTTAGAGAACTCATGACCTATATAATCGGCATGAACCATTTCAATACCATCGTATGCATTAACAATAGTAAAGTCGGCCTGCTCTTTTATTTTCTTATTCATAGGTAACAAGTAAATTAAACATTAAAAAAATAGTACAATATTGCGGTTATTTTTCATACCTTTTACTGCTTAACTTAATCTTGTTCGCAGTGCTTTCTTTATTCTCACCACCTTCAATTATTTTTTATGTCAACAAACACAAAAAAGGCTGTTTAACTTAATAAACAGCCTTTTTATTTTTTAACTTCTATTTTCGAAAAGTTACCTTTGATTAGTTAATAAAAGTAAACTTTATAAATTACAACTGAAGGCCTTTAACTTGATAGCCTAAAGCTTTAAGTTTTGGAGTTAAGTCTTTGGCATTACCAACAACCACATAAACCATATCTTCAGTATTAAGGTGTGCTTTAGCTAAGTCGTTTATTTCATCTTTAGATATATGTTCAACAATCTCGTTTCGTTTTTGAATAAATTTTGTAGATAAATCATATTCTAATATCAGTGCTAAGAAGGATAATTTTGCTTTTGGCGTTTCAAACTTTAACGCATCTTTCTGGTTTATCGCTTGTTGCATAAAGCTGAGCTCGGCCATAGTAACGCCATTAGATGAAAAATCATTGATCTCTTTGGTTAACTCTATCAAAGACTTATCGGTTACATCACTGCGCACTGCTGTAGCCGTTGTAAAGCCACCCGCATATTTACTTCCCCAGACATTAGATCCCGCACTATAGCTATAGCCTTTATCTTCACGAAGGTTTAGGTTAATACGACTGCTAAAGTTGCCACCTAATGTAAAGTTCATTAAACTTGTTTTAAAATATTCACCTTGGATATCTTTTGTCAGGCCTCGTTTTCCTATCCTAATTTCTGATTGAGCTGCATCATCTTTATTTATTAAATAGATAGTATTTTTATCAAGTTTAGGTAAACCGAATGTTGCTGTTACTTCAGGGCTCTTACCCTGCCAACCTTTAAATGTTGCTGATATCTTTTTGACAACTTGCTGTTGGGCTAAGTCAGAAACAATAACAACTTTTGCTCCCCCTGGCTTAAAGTGTCTACTATAAAAATCTTTAACATCGTTTAGTGTTAGTGCATTTAGGCTTGCCAATGTTCCTGCTTCTGGAAACCCTGCAATGGTATCGCCAAATAGTAGTTTCTTATAAGCTGAGTCAGCTAAATGGCTGGCATTTTTCTGAAAATGCATCATCATTTGCAAACCTTGTTGCTTCAGGCGGTTAAAGTCGCTGTCATTAAAAGCTGGAGATAACATTTTTTCTTGCACCAATGCTAAAGTTTTATCTAAGTTTTTAGTTAAGCTCGTTACCAGAATATTGGTGTAATCTTCATCAACAGAGATTTTTATATTACTGCCTAATTGCTCAAGCGCATCACTCATGGCAGCATTAGAAAAATTCAATGTACTTTCATTTAACATTCCTGCCGTAAAAGAGGCTGAACTCGGCTTATCAACTGTTTGATGATACAAGCCTCCTGGCACTTTGATAAGAATTGATGTTGTTGGTGTTTCATCACTTTGAGTACCAAGTAATTGCATACCATTGTCTGTTTCTTCTCGCCATGTAGCAGGAATTGTTACTACGGGAGCTTTACCCGCTTTAGGCTGAATACTACGATCAAAACTGTCTATGGTTTTTCGCTGAGTTATTGTAGAAATTTTAGCTACCTCTTGGTTGCTTGCACTAAATAACTTAGGTTCAAAGTTGTCTTTGTTGGCAACTAACTCTTTTTTACCGTGTGGAACCACGCTCATAATAACTGCTGGTTTATTGTTTATGTATTGGTTAAAAACCCTCATCACATCATCAGGAGTTACTTGTGCATAACGGTTCAATTCAGCGTCTATAAGATTGGCATCATCATAAAATGTTTGGTAAGAAGCCAATGTTGAGACCTTGCCTTCGACACTTTGTAGCTTAAAAATTAGCTCTGCCTCAATTTTTGCGGTTACTTTATTTATATCACTTTGGTTTACACCTCTTTTAGCAAACTCGGTAAAACTATCTTTAACGATTTTTTCCATATCAGATAAGGTTTTTCCTGAGGCCGGATGTGGTAGAGAGATGATTCTAAAACTACAAGCAATCTCCATACAAGGTTGAATAGCTACTGCCTGTAATGCAAGTTGATTTGCTACTAGGTTTTTATATAAAAGTGAACTTTTACCTGAACCTAGTATATTGGCTAAAACATCAAGCGGTGCTTCATCTTCATGACGAGCAAAAACCGTTGGGTAGGTTATTTCAAGTAGAGGAAATTGAACATTATCTTCCATTGAAATATAACGATCTTCAGTTAACTTAACTAACTCTTTGGCTAAATTTGTTACCTCTGGGCCTGCTGGAATAGGAGAGAAGTATTTATTAACTAATGCTAGTACTTCACTTGGCGTCACATTTCCACCAATGGTTAATGTTGCATTATTTGGCCCGTACCAGCGTTGATAAAATTCTTTAAGCTCATTCACATTGGCATTATCTAAATCATCCATATAGCCGATAAGCGGCCAAGAGTAAGGATGAGCATACGGGTAAAGCGCTTGGTCTATTTTTTCACCACGACGTGCATATGGCACGTTATCTATGCGCTGACCTCTTTCATTCTTTACCGTCTCTCTTTGTATTTCAAATTTCTCTTGTGTTACCGCATCAAGTAAAAAGCCCATACGGTCAGCTTCTAACCACAGCACTTTTTCGAGCTGATTTACTGGCACTGTTTGGTAATAATTTGTTCTATCTCTATTTGTTGTGCCTTGTAAGCTTCCTCCTGCTTGAGTAATTGTCTTAACGTGCTCTTCATCTGCAACATTTTCAGAGCCTTGAAACATCATATGTTCATAAAAATGAGCAAAACCTGATCTTCCTAATTCTTCTCTGGCAGAGCCAACATGATAGGTCACATCAACATGCACTAAAGGGTCTGAATTATCTTCGTGAACTATTACAGTTAATCCATTCTCTAATACATATTTTTTATAGGGAATACTAATACCACTAAGGCTTTTACTTACCGTCTCGATATGTTCAATACCGGCAATGGTATTAAGTTTATTATCAGCATTAAATGTCTTGGTATCGCTAATGTTATTGCAAGCCATAAGTGTTGTACTTAACGCTAATGCAATAGCAATTTTAACTGGTAGCATATTCTTACCTTATTTAGTTTCTATGTATAAACAGCTCAAATGCGCTGTCATGTTTGATGTTGGTAAGATTAAGGGACTTGCTGCCCTAAGTCCCTTATCAAAGTATTACCAAATAACTCAATAACATTTTTGATGGAATTAGTGCTTAATATCAATAACTTAATTAATGTGCATTGGAAATTTTGAAACCTTATTGAAACCTTATAACCATCATAAGGTTTGTAAGTAAGTTGTTAATATTTCTATTGAAAATGTAATGTATATGCTATTATTTTTAAAAAACAATTATTGAGTGAATTTTGTGCGTTATGTTTTTGGCCCTTGGATATTTGACACTACTCGCTGCTTATTACAGGCTGAAGCTATCGAATGTGAATTAGATCCACTTTCTTTCAAGCTATTAAGTTACTTTATTAACCAAGATCACAGAATTGTTTCAAGAGAAGAATTAATTGAACAGGTTTGGCAACAAAAATTTGTTGATGATAATGCGATCAATCGTGCTATCTCAGATTTAAGAAAACAACTTAAGACCAAAGATTATAAAGCGCAAATAATTAAAACACATTATCGCAAAGGCTATAGCTTTCAACTGCAAGTAACTGAACTAGCTTCAGCGCAAAACCAACAAGAAAATACTCAACAGCAATGTGAAGACAGTACTCAGAAAATAATCAACAAGGTTGATAATTTTAAAGAGCTTCACAACCCAACAAGTAAAACGTTAACGACACAAGCAAAGCCAAAACATAAAAACAAGACTTATTTACTCGTTAGGTTAGTAGCTTTAATTGTATCTATTAGTTGTATTGTTTATTTCTCATCAGTATTCACCTCAACATCTTTACCAACAGCGCCAGCACATACCAAGCAGCAAGCTATTACAGAGGCTAGTAATACTGAGGTTACAAAGGCTAATTTAAAACCACTCGAATACTCTGAAGAGGTACTTTCTTGGGAGAAAGGGGATTACGTACTTCCCATAATATCAAAAGATCATAAGCTTTTAACTTATGCATTTGGCCCCGCTAGTTCTCAAGGCAAACCTCGAGGGAAAACATTACGCATAAAGGATATGGTCACTTTAAAGGAATATAATATTTCAGAGCAAAATACATTATTTGATATAAATGCAATGGAAGACTATTTCCCGATCACTTGGTTTGATAAGCATATTTTGGTTTATCAAATAACCAATGCTATGTATGACAGTTACAATCTTAAATGTGAAGTTTGGCAGGTATCGCTGCAAGCTGGCCTTGATGACAGTATTCATGAAAAATTATTTGATTGTTTTACCGATGAAATAATTAATGGCGATATTGTAAATGATAATAACCAACTGTTATATACCAAGCATAATTACCGAGGAATCAAAGATTTATCAGCTATATTTAGTAGGGACTTAACGACAGGAGTAGAGTTTCAAGTCAGCTCCCCTAATATAGATGAGGAAGGTGACTATGTTGTTAAGTTATCAAACAATGAAGATAAAATGCTCTTTTTAAGGGACCACCCTTCCGGTACTCAAATATTTATTGCTGATCTTGATGGCAGCAATCAAAAAAAACTGCTTGAGGTTGATTATTATATAACTACCATTAACTGGGATGACTCAGATATGGGTATTTTTTGGCTCAATTACACTAATAATAATCTTATAAGTTATGACTTAACAACCAAGCAACTTAGCCAAGAAAAAATAAACTCCAGCTATTCTCTCGGAAGTCTTTTTAGCTTTGATTTACTTAGTAAAAATAAATTTATCCTTACAACGACTGCAAACAAACTTAGTATTGATCAAATTGATTTAACCGCGGATAAACCAAGTGTTGTTGAATTTATAGATAGTGACAAAAGAGAGCGCTATTTTGTGCCTTTTAATCATAGCGCTGCCAATATTTATTTAATTCAGAATAAGGGAAACAATAATGCTATCTGGCATTATGAAGAGGGTGTTAGACGAAAGTTATTGGATATATCCACACCTCGAATTAAGAGTATGGCCATGTCTCCAGATGACAGCCAACTATTAGTAGCAACTAAAAAGCAGCTATATATTTATGATTTAAATAGCTTAACACTAAAAGAGACAATTGATTTAGCCGGCACTATTAAGAAGGCGTCTTGGCCACAAGACAACAATATTTTACTTACCTATGCCCCGCATTTAAAAACCTATGCGTGGTTTTATAATGTAGATGATAAAAAATTAATCAAGTTATCTGACTCACCAACAAACCAAGCTAAGCTTATTAATGATGACCATTTACTATTTATAAATAAAGATTTTCAACTGATTAAAAAAAATATTAAAACGGGTGAATCAAGTATTGTTATCCAGTTTGATAATATGTCTGAGATTGTCTGGGATGCTGATGAGAACTTTATTTACTATACAGGCTTTTATAAGAAAGGCTTTATTGTAAAAAGATCATTAACTAACAAAGATGTTATTGAATCAATCCCTGTCATTCTAGATAAAATGATTTTTGAGCTTGTAATTGATGAAACTGAGAATAGCTCAACGCTTTATGTTACCTACGCACAATTTAAACCCAATTACCTTATTGAGATGAAGCGAAAAGCTACAAGTAATGAAGGTCACCTGCTCACTAGTCAATAAGCAGAATAGCCTAAAGCCCTTTTTAAAAAAGGGCTAGTCTTATACATTGATCCTATAACTTGAAGTAAGTTGCCAAGCCCTTTTCTTCGGCTAATTGAGCCGCTACCGAAGCAACCGCTAGATCTTGTAAACCAACACCTGTGCCATCAAATAAAGTAATTTCTTCATCCGATGTACGACCCGGTTTAGTACCATTAATAACGTCACCAATTGGCGTGATGTCGGATTCTTTGAGCAAACCAGAAGCAACAGCATGCTGAGCTTCACCAATGGTAATAGATTGCGCTATTTCATCCGTAAAAACAGTCGCTGCAGCTAATAAGTCAGCATCAACTTCTTGCTTACCCTTAGTATCAGTACCCATACAAGCAATGTGCGTGCCTGGCTTGATCCAGTCTTTTTCCATTAACGATTCAAAAGCTGAAGTAATAGTAATAATAACATCAGCTTGAGCACCTAACTCTTCACGTGTAACTGACTCAAAGGGTAAACCTAGCTCTTTAGCAACCGCTTCAAGATTTGGCAGCATGTCAGGGTGAAAGTTCCAAGCAACCACTTTTTCAAAATCACGTTGTTCAACCGCCGCCCGTAGTTGGAAAGAAGACTGGTGACCAGCACCAACCATACCTAAAACTTTGGAATCTTTACGTGCTAAATGAGCAATTGAAACTGAAGACGAAGCAGCAGTACGTACTGCCGTTAGGTAGTTACCGCCAACAAGTGACTTTAACTTTCCTGTATCAGGATCAAATAAGATAACTGTTGATTGGTGGTTAGTTAAACCTTGAGCCATGTTATCTGGCCAGTAACCGCCAGATTTAAGGCCTAAAACCATACCGTCACGATCAAAACCAGACTTGAAACCGTAAAGTGCACCGGCGTGGCCAATGTCTTCACGAATTACCGGGAAGTTGTAAGCGGTATTTTTTGCCATAGCAGCGAATACATTTTCTACCGCGGTAAAAGCATCTGCGCGACCAATAACTTCTTGACAGATTTCTTCCGAAACAACTGAAACACCTTTATTTTCTTGAGTATCACTCATCATTTTTGTCCTCTAAAAATTGAAGACCAAGTGGACTAATTTATTTTCACTTAACGATAATAAAATAGTCCACTTGGTATAACCCTTAGGTTAAAAACCGAGGGTAGTGGTTGCTAATATTGCTTAGTAAGCTTTACCACGTGCAGATACAGGCCATAAGGTTTCTACTTTACCATTACGAACACCAACATAGTAATCATGTACGTTACACGTTGGATCACAGTGACCTGGCACTAATTTTAACTTCTCATTAATTTTTAATGCGCCGTTTGCATCAGCAATAACACCGTGCTCATCTGAACACTTAATGTATTCAACATCGTCACGACCAAAAATGTACGGTAAACCACTATCAACTGATTGTGCTTTAAGACCGGCATCACAAATGGCTTTATCGGATTTTGTATGGCTCATAACAGACGTTAAGATGAATAATGAGTTTTCGAAATCAGTGATTTTCTCACCAGATTCATCACGAATAGTTTGGTAATCTGCATCCATAAACGCATAAGAACCACATTGTAATTCGTTGAAAACACCTGAATTACCTTCGAAGTAGTAAGAGCCTGTACCACCACCACCAACAATATCAGACTCAAGACCTTCAGCTTTAAGCATCTCAATAGTGTGAGCAACCATTTCGATAGCGATATTAGTTTTTTCTTGACGATCGGTGTAATGTTCCATGTGCTGCATAGCACCTTGGTAAGCTTGAATACCAGCGTATTTCAAGTTTTGAGCTGCGTCGATTGCTTTAGCAATATCAACTACTGGCTGACCAGACTGAACACCACAACGACCAGCACCACAATCTATCTCTACTAAACACTCAAGTTGAGTACCTTCTTTCACTGCCGCAGCAGAAAGATCTGCAACGTTTTCAAGATCATCAACACAAACAATTACACGTGCGCCAAGCTTAGGCATTTTCGCTAAACGTTCAATTTTCTTCGGGTCACGTACTTGGTTAGAAACTAAAACATCTTTAATGCCACCACGAGCAAAAACTTCAGCTTCAGAAACTTTTTGACAACAAACACCACAGCTATCACCCAATTTTTCTTGTAATAAAGCAATGTCGACTGACTTATGCATTTTGCCGTGAACACGATGACGAACGCCCATTTCTTTAGCCATTTCTCCCATCTTAACGATGTTACGCTCTAACGCGTCTAGATCGACTATTAAACAAGGTGTTTGAATATCAGCTTCATCCATACCTGGAAGAGCCGGAACGTCATAACCTACTTCTAAATCGCTTACATTTGACATGATTTTCTCCAAAGTTTTAAAATTTTGTTAAATAATTTTTTATAAATTGCGTTTACTTAATTTGTCTTTTGTTAAATTGAATTTGCGTATTGCAGTGTTTATTCAGTCATCCACGGCAGTTTGTCTAAATCGACATTGCCACCAGTAATAATTACCCCTACACGTTTGCCTTTGAACACTTCTGGGTTATTCAAAATACAAGCTACAGTTACTGCTGAACTTGGCTCGATAACAATTTTCATTGTTTTCCAAACCAGTTTCATCGCCGCAACTATCTCGTCTTCAGTACAAGTAAAAATATCTGTTACATTGTTACTAACAAAATGCCAAGTAAGATCTTTTAAAGGCACTTTAAGGCCATCTGCAACAGTGTCTGGCGCATCATCAGCAATAATATGACCCGCTCTAAAAGAGCGCGCGGCATCATCGGCATTTAAAGGCTCGGCTGCATAAATTTTAACGTCTGGTGCAACATTGGAAATAGTTAGGCAGGTACCTGAAATCATTCCGCCACCACCGATAGGGGCGATTACTGCATCGAGGTTATTAACCTGCTCAAGTAATTCTTTAGAGCAAGTTGCTTGACCGGCAATAACACGAGGATCATTGTATGGATGGACAAAATCAGCACCCGATTGTGCTACCACATCAGCAAAAACAGCTTCACGAGAAGAGGTTGAAGGTTCGCATTCAACAATTTTTCCACCATAGCCGATTACCGCATCTTTCTTGGCTTGTGGTGCAGTACGCGGCATTACCACAGTAACGGGAATACCACGTCGTCCAGCCGCATAAGAAAGTGATAACGCATGATTACCTGACGAATGGGTAGCAACACCAATTTTTGCTTCAGCATCTGTTAAACCAAAAACGGCATTACAGGCACCACGTACTTTAAATGCTGCCGCTTTTTGCAAGTTTTCACATTTAAAAAATAATTCAGCTCCTGTCATCTCATTCAAACGAGTTGACGTTAGCACTGGCGTTTTGTGGATGTATGGTTGAATACGTTCATGGGCGACGAGTACATCTTCGTAGCTTGGAATGATCATGGTCGGTTTGGGTGAACTGCTCATATGTTCCTCTTAATATTTTTCGTTATTAACCGTATATTGGTCACGGTTGTTTTCGTTTTACTCGCCAGCTTGCCTTTTATTTTACTGTTATATTCAAGACAAGCCTTTATTAGCTTAGTGTGCGAACGAAATGCTATTTCTTAATAAGTGTCTCAATACGCATCTTGCTTGGTAGAATATTCTGTTTTTATCGATTCAATTTCACCTTATGAAAAACAGCCAATACTGGCAATCAAGACAGATTTCACCATATGAAATACTGGTAATCTCCCACCAGATGAAAACCACAAACCACTGAATCAATTGAATAATTTAAATAAATAAAGTCTCCCAAAGTTAATATTTCACATGGTGAAACCGTCAAAACCGAATTAATGATGGTTTTTTAGCCTTTTCGCTTTATATTTAAATCAAAAGTTGACACAAGAGTCAATAAAAGAGATGTTAGGTAGATTCCTAAACTAAGCAGTAAAAATAAGCGGTAATATTATGACTAGAGTTAAACCAGAATCTCGCATTCAAGTAATCGATAGAGCAGCTACATTACTCGACGCTATATCACGCTATACCATGCCGGTAACATTAAAAGCGCTTAGTGCAGATACTAACTTGGCACCATCTACCGCTTTTCGCATATTACATTCGCTTATCGATAATCATTTTGTTGATCGAGACAACACAGGTAAGTATCAATTAAGTGGCAGGCTCATTAGGCTCAGTAATTATCAATACCAAAACGTTGATTTTAAGAAAGTGGCGATCCCTTACATGGAGAAGCTGCGTGATAAATTTGGTGAAACTATCAACCTTACAGCACGCGAGGGTGACGTAGTTATTTACGTAGAGAAAGCAATTCCCAACCGTATGATGCATGTTCAACAAATTATCGGCAGCCGCGCACCACTGCATGTAACGGGTGTAGGTAAAATGATGCTGGGGATGGAAGGCCATGAAGGTATTGAAGGTTATGCGCATCGAACAAACTTGCCAACCTACACACGTAAAACATTTTCACAAATAGAAAGCTTAGAGCGCGAATGTATGCGCTGTGTCGAACAAGGCTTTGCCTATGATAACGAAGAAGCTGAAATAGGTGTTGGTTGTATTGGAGTGCTCTTATATGACAGATACGGTGAAGTGGTTGCCGGACTATCTGTGTCAGCACCTATCGAACGACGTAGAGATGAGTGGATTAAAGACTTAGTCAAAGCAGGTAAATCCATTTCCATTGAACTGGGTTTTGTTAAAAACGATCTGCCTGTTAAGAAAGCCAGTTAAAAGATATTTTGTAATCTTTAAGGAGATTACAC
>Ga0209396_1000127_pt1 | contig 101548 bp, 87 predicted proteins | sample GOMGulsemesocosm_6_FD_184638 | JGI IMG/M metagenome (GOLD analysis project Ga0209396, IMG submission 184638) | Methane-oxidizing microbial communities from mesocosms in the Gulf of Mexico - GOM8C Gulf of Mexico (SPAdes) (version 2) | ecosystem: Environmental > Aquatic > Marine > Cold seeps... | reverse complement strand
CTTTTATATGGATGTTTGGTCACTACTCGCCCTGTAGTGAACAACTAATTTTCACCTCTAAATTCTTACTAATGTCACATATATTTGGTGTCATTGAACTTGGAAATTAAATGACTTATAGAAAATTATTGATATCAAAATATAAAGCATTAATTGTTTTTAGGAATAGCTAACTTCACATAAACATCAAATCGATTCTTTTTCATCTTTATGCTGGTTGAAGGCTGTTTATTATTTAACGGCGGTGCATAACTTGGACGCTTAACTACCACGCGATATTTTGCCAAGGCCAAAGCGGGTTCAAGTAAATTATCTGCATCTAAATCTTCACCTACCAACGACTGAAACACGCGCATTTCTTTTTTCACTGCCGCTGATTTTTCTCTATGTGGATACATAGGGTCAAGATATATAACATCGGGCTGATGAGTAAACTCCATCTCTTCAATTGAAGAAGCATGAATAAGCGACATTCTATTGGCAATGTCGCTAACTTCGCTATTGAGTTGTGCTCGCTCTAAGCCATTCTCTAATAATGCGGCAACAATAGGCATGCGCTCTTTCATTGTTACTGTGCAACCTAAGGTAGCCAGTACAAAAGAGTCTCGCCCTAAGCCTGCGGTGGCATCAAGCACATGTGGAGTAAAACCATGTTTTAGTCCAATGGCTTTGGCAATATCTTGTCCACGACCGCCACCAAACTTTCGTCTGTGGGCGACAGCTCCATCAACAAAATCCACTTTAATGCCACCGAGTTTTGGCTCGTCTAATTTTATTAATTCAAGTTGTTGAATGTTTACTTGCAGTAAAAAAAGTAGCTGCGGGTGTTTACCTGCCGAAGCACTGTCGCCGATATATTCTAGCTGCCATTTTTTGGCTATTTTTTTAGCTAAATCACTATCGGTTTTATCAACGTAAGCGACGGCTATTGTAGAAGTATCCATAAATTAAAGCTCTGCATGTACATGATTGTCGCCCGTTGCAAAGGCAACTAAACGGCTGAGTTGAGTAAGTGATAGGTCGCATTCACTTTGCCATTGATTAAAACTGTTTTGAATCGCGCTTAAGCTTTTTTTACTTTGCAGGCCACCATCAATAATTTTATTGGCGCGAAAATAAGCTTCAATATCTCGAGTTAATAAAAAGGTGTCTTTACCTATGGCACGTAAAGCGTAAGGGCCAGTGTTTCCGCCGAGTCGTTGTCCTTCTTTTTTTAAATATTCCCATAAACCAATAATGTTATTACTGGGCCAATGGGCAATAAATTCAGCAAAAGTTTTGTGTTCACTTTTACCACTATGACCTTGTTCAAACATCATTTGCGCGTTTGCTTGAATGGTTTTAACTTTTTTAAAATTACGAATAATACGCGCGTCGGCTGCTTTTCGCTCTTGCATTTCTTCTGGCATCATTAAGACTTTTGTCAGATCGAAATCAAAAAATAGCTCTTCGAAATTTTCCCACTTGTTTTCGACCACACGCCAAATAAAACCGCTTTGAAAAACCTTCTTGGTAAATGCTGACAAAATACGGTCGTCACCAAGGTTTGCGACTAGTTTGTCTTGCTGATTTTCACCCAATAATAAGTTGAGTATAGCTACACCACCTTTTCGTTCGGCAGCGCGTTGGTATAAAGAGTCGAATTTTTCTAGGGACATAAATATTCTATTTAATTTGCAGAGACTTCATAAGGGAAAATATTAACACAGAGGAAGTAGTAGTTGGAAAGCAAGTTGCCGTTATTACCCTTCATTTGGCCATTATGTGAATAGCAGTAGAAAAAAGTAATTTAGCTGTATGGTAAATAATCACTTGAAGATCTAAATAAGAATGATTATCATTAAGCTTGTTGGTTGGGCGAGATAATTAATATCCACTAACTCAGTTGAAAGTATAACTATACAGTAAAGGAATAACTATGAGGCAATGGCAGCGTTTGTTAACTGATGGAAATGAATGTTTTGATAATGAAAAATGGCGACAAGCGGAGTATTTTTATAAAGAAGCCGCTTCATACCTGGATATTTTATGGGCAGCAGATATCAGCAATGTTGAGCTCTTAATGGCATGGATAGGATCTTGCCATAATTTAGCTGTGTTATATGAAAAACAAGGTAACCCTCAAGTGTCGTTGGAATATCTACTGATACCACATCAGAGAATGTTGGCAATGAGTAAAAGTAGCGAATACTGTGATGACGTGCAATTGATTGCGTTGAAAGCACTTAAGCTAACGTTTATGCCGGTGCTTTTATTTTCAAAAAAGTATGCGATTTGTAAAGACTGCCAAACAGCATTAAATGCATTTAAAAGCCAACTTGATGAAAATCAAGGAACGATTCATTAACGTAATGCACTCAAGAATATAAGGAACAATGATGAAAATTTTACCTGTGATCTTAACACTATTCGTGCTCACCATTAGCTTCGATATCTTTGCACATGATGGACATGACCATGACTCAATTTATGCTTCATTGGTACATTTATTGTGGTTAGCACCTATCTTTGTTGGTTTAATTTTTTTATATAGCCGTATTTTAAAACAACTTTATCAAATAAATAAATAACGGAGGCATTATGTTATATCGATTAATTGAAAAGTTAGACAGTAAAGTAAGATTCGGAACTGCTGAGGCGCATTGCGATATTCCCTGTAAAATTTATGACCCCATTTCAGCTCAAATTGCCGTATTAACCATGATTCGTTTGGTTGATTTGCTAAAAGCTTTAGAAGAACAAATGCCTTTTAATTTAGACCAACAAGCTGAGTTTTTAAGATTAGTTGCACAAAAAGAACTTCATGGCAGTAAAGTAAAAGAAGAGATATCGGTGATTTGGGGAGATTATATAAAAGAGCCCCAACTTGAAACATTTCCTGAATTACATCGACTAGTACACAATATTATGATGGAAACATCTAAGGCTAAACAGCATGTAGATAAAGAAATAACATTGTCTTTATTAGCGAAAGTGAACCGTTTTGCTGATATTTTTTGGCAATCAAAAGGTCAAACAACTTTTGTTGCTCAATGTCCATATCCCCCAGAGCAGCCAGTTGTTTACCCTCTGTTGAATTCATGACTTTTTTAGGCTTTAAAATATGGAAAGTTACTGGACATAGTATGTTTCCGCGCATACCTGATTATAGTTATGTATTAGTGTGCAGCTGGTTGAAGCACTTGCGAATAAAGCCAGAGCAAACGATATTAGTACGTCATCGACAATATGGAGTGATCATTAAGACGGTGGCGTTAATTGACGGTAATGGCTTTATTTGGTGTAAAGGTGAAAACCTATCGAGTCTTGCGGTTGAACAGCTTGGTCCTGTGAGTAGAGGCCAAGTTATTGGACGGGTACTGAGCGTATTTAAAAAATGAGGTTTCTTTAAAGTACGCTCAGTGTGGCGCGTTATTAATTGATTAAGTTATTTAGCCAGTTATCCCACAATGACGAAGTAGCGCATCAATTTCAGGTGCACGACCACGGAAAGCTTTAAACAATTCACTTGGTTCTTGTGATCCGCCTTTTTCTAAAATATTAGTCAGGAAGTCATTACCGACTTGCTCGTTAAAAATACCTTCTTCTTCAAAGCGACTAAAAGCATCAGCAGATAATACTTCTGCCCATTTGTAGCTGTAATAACCCGCAGAATAACCACCACCAAAAATGTGACCAAAGCCGTGTTGAAAACGGTTGAATTCAGCGGCTGTTACCACCGAGTATTCATTACGTACTTGATTTAATATTCCCTGAATATAGTTGTCATTCTGCTTTTCTGGTTGGTAATCTCTATGCATTTTAAAGTCAAAAATACTGAATTCTAATTGACGTAACATTTGCATTGCCGACTGATAATTTTTCGCTGCTAGCATTTTATCTAGCATGACTTGTGGTAAAGGTTCACCTGTTTCATAGTGGCCTGAGATAAACGCTAAAGCTTCTGGCTGCCAGCACCAGTTTTCTAGAAACTGACTCGGTAACTCAACCGCATCCCAAGGAACACCGTCGATACCTGAAACACCACTGGCATTAATCTGTGTCAACATATGGTGAATGCCATGACCAAACTCATGAAATAATGTCACGACTTCATCGTGCGTGAATAGGGCTGGTTTATCGCCAATCGGTTTATTGAAATTACAGGTTAAGTAGGCAACAGGGTATTGAATATCGCCATTGGGGAGTTCGCGTCGACCTTTACAGTCATCCATCCAAGCACCGCCACGCTTTTTAGCGCGGGCGTATAGGTCTAGATAAAAGCTACCGCGTAAGTTATTTTCACGGTCGAATACTTCAAAAAACTTCACATCTTTGTGCCAAGTATCAATGTTCGATTTTTCATTGATGGTTAAGCCAAATAAACGATGAACCACTTCAAATAAACCAGATACTACTTTGCTTTCTGGGAAGTAAGGGCGACATTCTTCGTCGGAAATTGCGTAACGACTTTGTTTTAATTTTTCACTGTAATAAGGTAAGTCCCAAGCTTGTAGGTCGCTTTGTTTGAACTCTGACTCAGCAAATTCCTTAACTTCAGTTAAGTCTTGCTGACCTTGTGCTTTTGATTTAACGGCTAGGTTTTCTAAGAAACCTAAAACTTCATCGGTAGACGTGGCCATTTTGGTGGCAATCGACTTTTCAGCAAAGTTATTAAAACCAAGTAACTGAGCAAGTTCATGGCGCAATTCGAGCAATTCATTCATTATTGAGCTATTGTCGAATTCACCGGCATTTGGGCCTTGATCTGACGCACGAGTGACGAAACCACGATAAAGCTGTTCGCGTAATTTTGCATTGTCGCAATACATCATCACAGGCAAGTAACTTGGAATGTCTAACGTAAATATCCAACCTTCTTTCTCTTGCTCTTTTGCTAATATTGCCGCTGCTTCAATAGCGCTATCAGGTAAGCCGCCAAGCTCATCCTTATTGGTAATATTAACGTGATAAGCGTGTGTTGCGTCGAGTACGTTATTACCAAAGGTTGAGCTAAGTTCAGATAAACGCGTAACCACTTCACCATAACGTTTTTTATCGTCATCGCTTAAAGCAATGCCCGATAATTTAAAATCACGTAAGGCGTTATTAATGACTTTCTTTTGAGCGACATCTAATTGGTTATATTCTTCACTATCCGCAAGTTGTTGATAAGCGCTGTATAAACCTTGATGTTGGCCAACAAAAGTACCGTATTCAGATAAAATCGGTAAACATGATTCATAAGCTTCACGGAGTTCATCACTGTTAACCACTGAATTCATATGGGAAACCGGAGACCAGAGTTTGCCTAATACATCATCACTTTCATCTGTGGGAGTCACTAAGTTTGACCAAGTAAATGTTTTTTCTTCAAGCACTTGAGCAATCACTTTTTTACATTCTGCTATGGCGTGTTCAACAGCAGGTTTTATGTGTTCAGGTTTTATTTGGGAAAAATTCGGTAATGCTGAACCAACTAATAATGGATTGCTCATAATGGTGTATTCTTAAATAAATGATGATGTAGATGTAAGTCCTTTGTTGGGAATATTCAAGGCTTGTGACTTTTTGTTTTTGATCTATTTATTTTTGCTAAAAAATCTATAAGTAAATCGTTAACGTTAAATATGTTAGTTCATTGTCATTCTATTATTAATCAGATTGTTATGAGGAAAAATCAAAGTGGTAAACGTTTATTTTGTGAACAGATAACTTATACTGAAAAGTATGGTGTTTTTTCCGTTGATTATTTTTATTGGGGTGCTATGTTTCGATTTTTATATGTTTGTTTATTGGTGCTTTGCTTTGCGGCAAATATATTTTTTTCAAACAGTGTTCAGGCTGACGTAAATAACCTACATTTAGAAAATTTATCTGTTGAGCATGGCTTGTCTCAAGGGACGATTACATCCATATTTCAAGATGATGAGGGTTTTATTTGGATAGGCACAGAGAATGGCCTAAATATGTACGATGGTTATAGTTTCCGAAATTTAGTTGGCCCTGATAATGATTTTGATAATTATGGATTTTACAAGATCATTCAGGATAAAGATAAACTACTTTGGCTAAATATTACTGGAAAAGGCATCTATACCTACAACAAAAAAACGGACCATTATCAAGAGATTCTAAGCACAGATCCGCAAAATAAAGACTACTACCTAGTTGATATGGTGGAAGGCAATGATGACAATATTTGGATAGCTAGCTCAAAAACTATCATTGTTTATCATAAAGTTTCACAGAAAAGCATTCGTATATTGGATTTGTCGGATGAACTAGCGAATATAAATAATATTAAGCAAATACTGTTACACAAAAATATTTTATATGCCGCGACACGTTTGGGGGTTTTTGCCGTAAATATTGATACTAAAGTATGGAAAAAACTCCCTGCAGTTGCTGAACCTTCAATGAGTTCTGAGCATTTTGATGCTATTGGTGCCAATAAAGTGTACAACTTGCACATCAGCTCGAAGCAGCAACTTTATTTGGGAACTGATCACGGTGTTTATAGCTTACCCATTAATAATATTGACAATTATTTATCAGGAGATTATCAGTTTCCAACCTATAAAGTGATTATTGATTCCGTAGCAAGTTGGCAGTTTTATGGCGATGGCGATAAGTTGTACCAAGGTAGTCATTTAGGACTTTCCCTCATTGACACCAACACAGACACGACAGAGTTTCTCTTTGCTTTTAATGACTTCTTTGATCATATTAATAGCAATGTTGTTGTTTCTATTTTAAAAGATAAACGCGGCTCTTTTTGGTTAGGCTCTAATGGCACGGGGGTTTATAAGTGGGATCCAAAACTGAGTTTAGTGTCTAATTATCGTTATAAAAAAGGCGGGGAAAAAAGTTTAACTGATAATCTTGTTTGGGCTATTATCAACCGCCGCGAAAATCCTGAACAGTTGTGGATTGGCACAGAAAATGGTCTTAATTTACTCGATACTCGTTATAACCGGATTACACCATATCTAACTATAAATAATCAGAAAAGTATTTTTCGGCTCAGTAACATATACACTATTTATGAAGATCTACAGCAACGATTGTGGATTTCTACTACAAAAGGTGTGGTGCTATTCGATATTGCAACCGAAAAATTAATAGATATTCCCTATAATGAAACTGTCAAAGAATTGTTAGCGTTACAGCAATATAACTTTTTTTATGATCGTGATGATACTTTGTGGAGTATTACGGAAAAGGGGGTAAATCGTATTTCATTAACAACGGGAGAAATCGATCCGTTAGATGAAATGAGTTTATCCCTCAACGAAGATAAAGTTCTCCTTGTTTTAGGCTATTTGCCTAACAGCGATAAAATGCTGTTTTCTTCTAATGATACGTTGTGGTTTTTTGATCTCACAACTAGACAAAGCACAGCTATCTATCAACATCCTAATTTAAAAGAAACTGAATGGTCGTATATTGATAGCTGGGTTATTGATAAAAATGGCATTCTTTGGTTTAGTTTTTATGGCCAAGGTTTAATTGGCCTAGATAGTAAAACCTATGAAAGAAAATATTTTTTTCATAAAGGTAACTCAATTTTGGGTCATAATTTATATGGGATGTTGCTTGATTCAGAAGGTGATCTTTGGTTTTCTAGTCATGACGGTATTTACATGCTTAATACTGAAAATCATCATATTCGTAATTTTGGTGTCAGCGATGGTTTAGTTGGCAAAGAGTTTAATAGCAGTGCGTTTTATAAACTTCATAATGGATCTTTTGCATATGGTGCAATGAATGGCTTGAGTATTTTTGATCCGTTAAAATTGAAGAAAAAACGTTATGGTGAAGCTATGACAGTAATCGCGACTAATATCAATGTGTTATCAAGAGATTTAGCTTTGCCATTTATGTTAAGTAATGGCGACACCGTAAAATTACATCATGATGATGTCGGTATTAGCATTGACTTTTCGCCATTAACTTATAGAAAACAAGAAAGCACATTATTTGAATATAAATTACAAGGTGTTGATAATATCAATTATCCTTTAACGGCTGAAAACAATATTACTTTTCCGAGTTTACCTTCAGGTAACCACACTTTAATAGTTCGAGTACAGTCAGCTGAAACGCAACAATATTCACCTCCTTTTAAAATTAATTTTCACGTTGCCTATGCGCCATGGTCATCGCCATTAGCTTATTTAATTTATGGTGTGCTCTTTTTTACTTTGTTCATTTTATGGTATGCAAAGCGTCGACAAAACACTCGTTTATTACTTGCGGCACACGAAGAAGTTAAATATCGTGAGAACCGTTTACAGTTAGCATTAACTGGAAGTAACAGCGAAGTATGGGATTGGCAAAGTAGCAATAATTTAATGTTCGCCAAAAGAGCCTATGACGAATTAGGCTATAACGATTATAAATATTCATATAGTTTTGCAAAGCATTTGGGAATGATTCATGAAGATGAACGAGATTTGTTCCGTTCACGTTGGTTACAGTTTATAGAGCGAGCTGATTTAAATATTAATTTTTCATGTAGTTACCGCATGAAAAAAGCCAATGGTCAATGGTTGTGGTTTAAAGACTTGGGTAAAATTGTAGCGACTAATAGTGAAGGTAAACCCACCAGAATAACGGGTGCTTATACAAATATTACGCAATCAATAGCGGATGCCGAGCGCGCGCAATTCTATGGTGAAGCTTTTAAGAAAACGAAAGATTGGGTATTGATCATTAGCGACAATTTCAGTCGGGTCATTGCGAATGAATCATTAAGAGAGATTTTTGCTTGGCAGGAAGAAGAATTTACCTTTGACACTAATTTATTTGGACTGACTACGGATCGTTTAAATTTCTATCAGAAGATCTTTAAACATTTAAAGGCTAGTGATAATTGGCGTGGTGAAGAACTAATAAAAACAAAGTCTGGCGAAGAATATCATGTGATATTGACGGTAAGTGCGAGCCTAAATGAGTCAACAAATAGTCTTTACTTTGTTTGTATCTTTACCGATATTTCAGCCCAAAAACATGCAGAAAAAGAACTGCGTTACTTAGCTAATTATGACCACTTAACAGGATTACCTAATCGCTCATTACTACTTGATAGAATAAAGCATGCAATGGATTATTCCAAGCGTATGTCACAGTCAATAGCATTATTTTTTATTGACTTAGACAGGTTTAAACAAGTTAACGATTCATTAGGTCATGATTGTGGCGATTTATTGTTGCAAGAAATAACTAAACGTTTAAGTGCCATTCTCAGAGTTGATGACACTATTGCGCGTATTGGTGGTGATGAGTTTGTCGTTCTTTTAGAGTCTTTTCGCGGGAATGGTCAGCTTGCTGGAATTGCACAAAAAATTATTACAGCAGTTGGCGAACCGGTCGAACTGAAAGGAACTACTGTGAGTGTCGGTGCTAGCATTGGTATTGCACTTTTTCCTGAAGATGCCAAAGGTAGTGATGAACTACTTCGTCATGCTGATGTGGCTATGTATCATTCTAAGCAGCTGGGTCGTAATACTTTTCAGTTTTATACTCCCCGAATGAACGTTGAAGCAAGTGAGCGTTTAAACGCTGAATCTAAACTTAAGCTTGCTTTTGAAAACAGTGAATTTATTAATCATTATCAGCCTATTGTCGATTCTTACGAAGGTAAGGCCGTTGGTGCTGAATTGCTACTACGTTGGCAAAGTGGAGATAAATTAATTCCCCCCAATGATTTTATTCCGCTTTCAGAATATTTAGGCTTGATCGTGCCAATGACCGAAGCGGCTATTTTGCGTGGTGTTATTGATTTGAAAAAATGGCGAGCTATTCGACCTGATATATATTTATCGATTAATTTGTCTGCTCAGCACTTTATCAAAAACAATCTAATTAAGTACCTAAAGGCGATTTTTAAACAACATGATTTACCGGCGAATGCGTTAAAATTTGAAGTCACTGAAAGTATGCTTATATCTGACCCAGATAAAGCTATTGCGACGATGAGAGAACTAGATAAGTTAGGCGTTGTGCTGGCGTTGGATGATTTTGGCACCGGCTATTCATCATTGTCGTACTTGAGAACACTGCCTTTGAAAATTTTGAAAGTTGATCGTAGCTTTGTTTCAGGTATCGGTATTAATTCTGCTGATGAAGCTATTGTTGAAACAATTTTAGCATTAGCTAAAAACTTGAAAATGAAATGTATTGCTGAAGGTGTAGAAAATGAAACACAACTGAAATTTTTAGGCGATAAACACTGTCATCTCATTCAAGGTTATTTGTACAGTAAACCTGTAGAGTGCTCTAAAATAGAAGAATACTTGCAAGCAGATATCATTGAAATAAAAGTTACCAAGCCATAATAAATAAGCGACTTGAATAACTCTTGGTTCAGCCGCATATATAATTCAATAACATTTTTTAGGAATTAAGACATGACTCAACATTTTGACTTTCTTGCCATTGGCGCAGGAAGTGGTGGTATCGCTTCAGCAAATCGCGCCGCAAAACACGGTAAAAGAGCGGCAGTAATCGAAGCAAAGCATATCGGCGGGACTTGCGTAAACGTAGGTTGTGTTCCTAAAAAAGCTATGTGGTATGCCGGGCAAATAGCAGACGCTTTGCATTACGCGGCAGACTATGGTTTTAAAGCACCGTTACAGGAATTTAATTGGGCTAAACTGGTGAAAAATCGTGAGGCTTATATAGAACGTATTCATGCGGCTTATGCCCGAGGTTTTGCTAGTAACGATGTTACAGTGATTAATGGTTTTGCTAAATTTATCAATAAAAATACCGTTGAAGTGAACGGCGAACGAATTACCGCAGACCATATAGTGATTGCAACGGGTGGACGCCCAAGTATTCCAAGTATTGAAGGTGCAGAGTACGGTATTGATTCCGATGGTTTTTTTGCCTTAACAGCACAACCTAAAAGTGTTGCGGTTATTGGCGCGGGTTATATTGCGGTAGAGCTTGCAGGCGTATTTCATGCGCTAGGTACAAAGTCGCACTTATTAGTGCGTAAAGAAAAGCCATTACGTGCTTTTGATGACATGCTTAGCGATACCTTAGTTGAGCAGATGGCAAAGCATGGCCCGACACTTCATACTCAAAGTATTCCGACTCGTATCGAGAAGCATGAAAACGGCCAATTAACCGTTCATTTAGAAAGTGGAAAATCTGTTGGCCCGGTTGATTCCCTCATTTGGGCGATTGGCCGTGAACCTGCAACAGATAACATTAACCTAGAAGCGGCTGGCGTAGAAACTAACGAACGTGGTTTTATTACCACTGACAAATATCAAAATACCAATGTCGAAGGTATTTATGCGGTGGGCGACAATACAGGGCGTGCCCAATTAACGCCAGTTGCTGTTGCTGCAGGCCGACGTTTGTGTGAGCGTTTATTTAACAATAAACCTTATGAACACTTAGATTACTCAAATATAGCTACGGTAGTTTTTAGCCACCCGGTAATTGGTACAGTCGGTTTGTCAGAAAAAGAAGCAATTGCTGAATACGGTGAAGCACAGGTGAAAGTCTATAATTCACAATTTACCGCTTTGTATCAAGCGATTACTGAAGACTATCGCGATCCAACGCGCATGAAACTAATTTGTGTGGGTAAAGAAGAAAAAATAGTGGGTATTCATAGTATTGGCTTTGGTAGTGATGAGTTATTGCAAGGCTTTTCAGTGGCAATGAAAATGGGTGCGACTAAAGCTGATTTCGATAACACGATCGCTATTCACCCTACCAGTGCTGAAGAGTTTGTTACCATGTAGCTCGGTATTTGGAAAAGTTAAAGGGTAAAATTTATTACTTTACCAATAAGATAAACCTTAATTTTTTAAATAAATTAAGGTTTATCTTGCCTCGCTTTAGCCATAAAACTGAATAATCGAATATATCAAACGGCATATTGGCCATAAAATAACATGACACGATAGTCAATGGATATCGTTCAGCGCTGTTCACCCAAATCAATATTATAATTATCACGCGAAGTTTTTCTATTTCAAATCGTTGTATTTGACCCTCCATTATATGCCTGCTAGGATGCCAGGCTTACAAATGATTAACATGCATATAACAACATACAAACAAGGATGAGATAAATGAAAAAAATATTACCATTACTTCCATTACTACTATTATCAGTCGTAGCTGAAGGTGCTGGGGGTCATATTGTTGAATTTCAAAATAAAATGTTGGCACCACAAAAGTTAATATGTATAGATGGGAAAGGTTCTACGTCAAAAGCTTGGAAGAATCAAAATGTTCAGTCTTATTACTGTGATAAAGGCCCAGATCAAAGATTTGAACTATGGCGTGACGGGAAAGCTTTAAGTGCTTTTGAGTTAGGTTTGAGTACGGGCCCTTTAGGGACAAAGAATATTCAGGAATATGACCATTACGGTAAAGAGTTATGGTTTGAAATACGACCAATTTATCAGTCTACTGGCTCAGCTCCTCTGTGTTTAGATGTCGAAGGCTATTCTGGAGGTAAAGGAAAAAGTGTGCAGTTCTGGACATGTCAAAATTTACCCGATCAAAAATGGAAAATGATGCCAGATGGTCGATTGATCAATAAGCAACAAGGTATGTGTTTAGATATTAAAGGCTACAATGGAGCTTCTCAACGAAATATGAAGCTTTGGTCTTGCGATTTTTATCTTGATCAGCATTGGTTTGCCGTTAATACTTAACTTTTAACAACGAGATAAACCTCTATTTTTATAAATTAAGGTTTATCTCTTAGCGCTTCAATAATCAGTTATGAAGGACTATTAAAAAAATTTCCCAGTGAGGATTTTAATTAAATAGCTTCGATCCAACCAAATTTATCTTCACGGGTACCATATTGAATGCCAGTTAATTCATCATATAAATGCTTGGCAACCGCTCCCGTTTGATTGTTGTTAATAACGTACTCATTACCTTTAAAACTGAATTTCCCAACAGGAGATATGACCGCCGCGGTACCACAACCAAAAACCTCGGTTATTTTACCACTGTTAATATCCGCTAATATTTGTTCAATATCTAAACGTTGTTCAGCAATTTCATAACCGAGTGTAGGCGCTAGTTTCAAAATTGAATCACGGGTAATTCCGGGTAAAATACTGCCACTAAGAGAAGGGGTAAATATTTTTTTACCTTCATAAACAAAGCATATATTCATCGCACCCACTTCTTCGATATAACGACCTTCAATCGCGTCTAACCATAAAACTTGTGAGTAACCTAACTTAATAACGTCTTCAGAGGCATAAAGGCTGGCTGCATAATTGCCGCCTGTTTTAGCTTCACCGACACCACCTTTAACAGCTCGACGATATTCATCCGCAACATAAACCGAAATTGGGCTTAAGCCTTCTTCAAAATAAGATCCCGCAGGACCGGCAATAATAAAGTGGCTATAATTCGAACTCGCACCTAGGCCAAGTTTAGGGCTAGTAGCAATCATCGTTGGACGGATATACAAAGACGAACCTTCTTGTGCAGGCACCCAATCTTGATCAAGGTAAACCAATGCTTTAATTGCCTCGAGATGAAGAGCCTCGTCAACTTCAGGCATAACCATACGCTTAGCGGAACGGTTAAAACGTTTAACATTTTCTGTTGGGCGAAATAAATTAATACCGCCACTTGGTTTACGATACGCTTTAAGTCCTTCAAATATTTCCTGACTATAATGAAAAACAGCTGCAGACGGATCAAGTACTAAAGAATGATAAGGACTTATCAAGGCATTATGCCAGCCTTTATCTTGGTCAAACTCTTGGGTGAACATATGGTCAGAAAACGTCACGCCAAAGCTAAATTCTTCAGGGCAAGATTGACGTTTTTCTGGATTTAGTGATTGTATTTTTATAGTCATATTTTTCCGTGTAATAGCTGTTTATTTCACCTTTCGACAATGAAATAACCATTGATAAAAGCAAGTGTTTTTCTATAGTTACCATAGCGTGCATGGGCAACAAACGAGCGGGGTAGTTTAGTCAAAGCAATTTTACAACACTCGACCTTTATATAGAACTAAGGAAAGTCAGATACATATTCGTTGGTAACGATACTGACATGGTTAAGTTATAGATGAAATATAACATGACAACCGTTAAGTAGTCATGCCAAAATAACATGTAAAATGACTCGTTTTTAGCTTAAAAAATCAATAATTAACGCCATATTGATTATTGTCACCAATATTAAGTAATTAATTAAAAAGAAAGGACGTAACAATTCATGCTTGATTTTACTCTCGACAAAACTGACATTGAGATATTAATGGCATTACAGCTTGATGCTGATATTTCTAATTTAGAATTGGCTGAAAAGATCTCCCTTTCCCCTTCACCTTGCTCTAGACGTGTAAAATTATTAGAAGAGGCAGGTTTTTTTCGTGGCAAAGTGACTTTGTTAGATCCACAAGCAGTTGGTTTGCCGGTAAATGTTTTTCTTCAAATTACCTTAAGTAGACAAAAAAAGGAAAAGTTAGCGGTGTTTGAAAACAACATTAGCCAGTTTGCTGAAGTTATGGAGTGCTATTTAATGACGGGCGATTTTGATTACCTTATTAAAGTGGCAGTGCCTGATCTGATGAGTTATCAAGTTTTTTTAGATAAAGTGACTGAAATGGAAGGTATTAGCCTGATAAAAAGCAGCTTTTCATTGAAGCAAATTTGTTATAAAACTGAATTACCATTAAAGCATTTAAATGCTGTTTAATATCTAAGCCGTTGTACAGCCTCTTTTAATTAATCCGAGTACTCTGTTAGTTCGATGTTTTTGGGGATGTTTTCAGATTTAATTCTAGTTGAGTGTAACATTTGTATTTTCCAGCTTTCCCCGTCTTTTATCATTACGGCACTTTCTAACCAAGCTACCGATTCAACATGTTCACCTTTAGTGAATGTTGCTTTATTCCAGTAGCTAACCCAAGCCATTTGTCCGTTTATTTTAGTTTTAATCATACTGAAGTAATTACGTCTTATATATTCAGATGGATTAACAGCTTTGATTAAATCATCAATAGTCCAGTCTTCACCTGCTTCCAATAATTGAAAGTCTGTCGTCACCAAGCTTTTCATTTTTGTATGATCAATAGCAGACATTGCTGAGAATAAATCTTGAACGGGTTTAAACGGCTCATTACTGCCAAAGGATGCTGTACTCATTGTTAGTAATATGAGTGGTAAAAGTCGTTTGAATATATTCACAGGTTCGGAATCTCCATTTTAAAATAACACGCTTATTCCAAGCGTAAAATGTTTGCTGGTTATAATGATAAGCGATGTTAATTGATTTTTTTCTATAGTAACGGAAAAAAACATCATTAGTTAAGTATTATTACTTCACATCACCCATATCCCCCTTATTTTGCTAACTACCCGTAATTAAAGTATATTATTTTTGCTTTTTCACCTGATGATTGCAGCTTAATAGGAAATTGATCATGTTAAAAAAATGGAGACTAGTTTCTGCTCTTGTATTGTTTAGTGCAGCTTCTTCAGCTACTGCGCAAAATTTAACGGCACTAACCGGAGCAACTGTTCTTGATGGTAAAGGTGGAGCTATTGAAAATGGTGTTGTTATTATTAGCGACCATCACATTAGCTGTGTCGGCAGCACAAATGAATGCAAAATCCCTTCTGGTGCGACACGATTTAACTTATCCAAGCATTTTATTACGCCCGGCCTTGTCGATTCACACGTGCATTTTGCACAAACAGGATGGATTGACGGGAGACCAGATGGTGTTGAAGCTCCCGATGTCTATCCATACGATGAAACTATCGCTCAATTACGCGCAAACCCTGACCGATGGCATAAATCTTACTTATGCAGTGGTATCACGGCTGTTTACGATGTCGGCGGTGCAGATTGGACCATAACAGACAGTCACGCAACCGACACTGACAGATCAGACCGTGTCCATGTTCGCGCAGCAGGACCGCTGATAACCTATGCAAGCGCACGGAATCGATTTTTCCAGCGTGGTGAAGCAAGCCAAGCCATGTTTTTACCAATGGACAAGGATAAAGAAGTACGTGCTAATGTGGCGCACTTGAAAAAAATTGGTGCTGCTGCCGTGAAAGTGTGGTTTCTTAAACCAGCAGCCGAGCGTGAGAAAGAGTTGGATAATCGCTTAATGTTGGTCGGCGAACTTGCGCGTAAAGCAGGTTTACCCTTGATTGTTCACTCAACAGGTCTTAGAGAAGCAAAAGTAGCACTTAGAGCTGGCGCAAAAATGTTGGTACACAGCGTTGAAGATAAACTTGTTGACCAAGAGTTTATCGACTTACTCCTTAAAAATGATGCTGTCTATGCGCCAACATTGGTAGTAGGCAGCAACTGGACACGTGCTATGGCTGCTGTTGCTATTGGAAAAGCCATTGAAGTGGATGATCCTAATGGCTGTGTTGATAAAGCTATTATGGACCGTATTATACATCCCGAACTTCTAACTCCTGCTTTAGCTGGCCGTATCAGTGCTAGTAGAGCAGTGGAACTCTTAGAAGAAGCAGAACGAACGCCGTCGGTCATGTATGCAAACTTACGCACAGTTTATGCCGCAGGTGCGCATGTTGTTACAGCAACAGATGCAGGCAATCCGCTCACTCTGCACGGCCCGTCTATATACTCAGAAATGGAAGCCATGCAAGAAGCCGGCTTAACACCTCGCCAAATCATTACTGCCGCAACACTTAGAGGCGCTGAGGCCATGGGTATAGAATCAAAAACAGGTTCTTTGGAGATCGGTAAACTGGCAGACCTGATTGTTATGACGAAAGATCCACGAGAAGACATCGCAAATTTTAGAAGCCTCAGCCATGTTATGCGCAAGGGCATCATTAAAAAACAAAGTGACTTAAAGGTTCGCTAGTGATTTAAAGACGCTTAGCTAACCCAATGATAATTAACTCAGTAGTACATATGTGCGACGAACTTCATCGACCAAATGATGACGAGAACTTTTTAGTCTTTCGTGTGGCGCGAAGAGGGCACTGGCTGAATCTAAAAGGTTTACCGCGCGTGTCAGTTGGCTGAGTTGTTGCTCAGTTAACTCAGCTAATTCAGTGGCTTGTAAAGTAGCCTGCGAAGTAGCGGTAAGTTCATTTATTTCTAAAATAGAGAATTCTTTTGCAGCAATATCTTCTGGTAGGCCTGATTTAGTGCACAAACCATATATGCCGTCTAGAAAGTGTTGCCACTCTTCTTTTATATGCAAATCGAGCGATGCGTTTATTTTATCGTTTGTCGAATAATGTCCCTGTATTCGTAATTCCTCAATGGTTGCTTTATAACGAGTTTCAAATAAAGCGTAAATGCTTTGTACATCGTTTAATGACTGGACGATGGCTAGCCAAGAAATATAACCTTTTGCGTAGTATTCAACTTCTTGTTCTTCATTGTGCAAGCCAAAAAATGAAGTGCTTGCTACATTTAGTTGTAATTTATACGAACACTTAGGCATGACCTTGAGTTGTTGATAATGGCTTAATTCCTGCTCAGTTATCTTCGTGGCTGCAAGTAATTCCTGCTTAGTCAAAAAGTAACGGCTGAGGTAATTGATTAATTCCATAAGGGTAAATGCCTATTTAATGATTGGAAAATAGCTTATTGGTAATCCGCTAAACTGAGGTTTTCTTTCTGGCAAACATTAATAATTGCTTGCTGCTTTGCTAAACCACGAAGGTATGTAGCAAGGTTGTGGAATGCTAAGGGAGGTTTTTCCATCTCGTCTGCCCAAACTGCCAGCATGAATAAATAAAAGTCACATATTGTAATATTTTCTCCGACCAAAAATTCTTTATTTTCTAACTCTTTATCAAGTAGTTCAAACATTTCAGTTATTCTACTTTCTTGTGCTTCGACAATGTTAGCCGATTCGCTTTCAACCCTTGTGTGCTTTTGCGGATAAAAATAGACCATAAGTTCAGCTTGCACTGTATTGGTTAAATACATCAACCATTGGAAAAATTTAGGCCTATTAGGGCTGCCAATTTGTGGTATTAAATTTGAACTAGGATGACTTTCTGCTAAGTGAATACAAATCGCTGCACTCTCAAAGATAACAAGGTCATCGACAACTAAAGTGGGAATTCGTCCTGCAGGGTTGAGCGCTAGATAATCACTCGATTTTTGAGCGCTAGTTTTTCTATCAACTTTAACAAGCTCAAAATTTACCTTCAACTCTTCTAATATAAAGTGGGGCGCCATACTGGCATTGAGTGGAAAATAATATAATTGATACACGGATATTCCTTTTTAAACGTTAAGTGGCTTGATCATGTGCAGGGTTTCAGGTTTAAAACCCATACTTTGGTAAAAACCTTTGGCATTGTTATTATTAGCGAAAACTTCAAGGTGCAGTAATCGATAACCTTGCGACTTTGCCCAGTTTTCTGCTGCTGTCATTAGTTGCTTACCAATACCCAAACCTTGTGCCGACGGCGAAACGGCAAGTAAAGTAACGGTTCCACAAACTTCAGCTGATATCTCGTCTTTATGTTCGCAGGCATGTATAAACCCTAAAGGAATATCACTTTTATGCGCTATTAAAAGAACCTGAGCAGTAGACTTTTTGTTGAGCATTTCAGTTATATAATTATCTTGCATCTTTTGCACGGTATCGTCGGTATGCCAGGTTAATTTTGCGACTTCTGCCAAGCGAGGTGATAGGTCAAAAATGAATGGCCAATCGGCTTCTTGAGCATTTTTTATGATGATACTGTTTGTCATTGTAAACTTTCCCTCTAATACATTTAACGTGTAATTTATGATTAGTGATTATAAAAAACATTTGATATCAGGAAAGTGACACAATCTATATTTAAGGGCAATACCTTTCATTATTTCGATTAAAGCAAAGCATTCCTAATGAATGCTTTGCTATTCAATCTAAGCAATAACCTAGATCGAGTGGTGGCAATATTATCTTTTTTCGTTCAGTACGTTTAAGAGTTGAGTAAATTCATTGATAACAAGTTCTGGTTCTTCATTATGAATATTATGGCCACTTTTTTCTGTTAATATTGCACGCCCTTGTGGAAATTGTTCAGCCCATGCTTTATGCCACTCGCCCATTAATTCTCTGCCCTTATCAGTCAATAACAACATAGGTGGGTTTGACAATTTTCTCACTGTAGCGATCACAACTACGGGGATATCTTTTATTTCAGGATAGTTTGGCATTGGTCGCTTGCTCCAAGATTCTAAATAAGAATTATCCAGACCATTTTCTATCCACATTGTTTTCATAATGGAAATTTCTTTGATCGCCTGAGTCAAATCTATCTTACGCATAATATTTAAATCATGTTCTGAAGTAGGATCAAGCAGTAGCATAGCTTTTACCTTTTCTGGGTAAGTTGCGGCAAATTTTCGAGAAATAATGCCGCCAAAGGAGTGCGACAATAATACAACTGGGGATTCTATCTTTAAAGTGTTAAGCAGTGTATTTAAATGTTGTACCGAACTTTCTACAGGAAATTGTCGTCTAAGCTGAGTCGAACGCCCAAGCCCAACACGTGAATAACGTATGACTGTTGCTAGTTTTGATAAATCTTTATAAATGAGATCCCAGGTTGACAAGCTTTGACCCATGCCCGCTTCAAGCAAAATGATATGCTCACCTTGACCAGCAATTTCATAAGCGAGATCGAACTCGCCAATACTAACTGTTTTAACTTCTGCGCTACTTACAAAAGAGGCGAATATAAATAAAAGGGTAACTATTTTCTTCATTGTATTTCCTTGTAATCATGTTTGGAATTAAATTTGAACATGATTACAAGGAGTCTTCGTCTGAGTTGCTCGCATTGGACGTCTATTTAGGTCGAAATAGACGTTTAGCAGACTTTAATCAGAAATATTTAATTGTTTTTGGCGATATTGAGTAGGACTAAGACCAGTGGTTTGCTTAAAAACCGCGTTGAAAGTACTTTTTGAAGAGAAGCCAGCAGTCATCGCTAAGTCTAATATTTTAGCTGTTTGTTCTTGTGCTAACATTTTTTGTACGTAATTTACTCGATAGTCATTAATAAATTGGTAAAAGTTTTTACCTTCGTGTTGGTTGAGTGCTTCTGACAAATGATGAGTACTGACACCAATCAATTGGGCTAAACGTATCAAATTTAATTGACTGTCTTTGTAGGCATGTTCATCATCCATAAATTGTTTAACACGGGTTAAAATACTCTCTCTTGTACTGCTATCAAGTAATCTTGAGGGAGAGTTGTTGGTCTGAGTACTATTGTCGTTCGTGTATTGAATGCTCGTGGAAATTTCTTCGATTTTGTTTATTTTGAATAACTTTGGGTTTCGCCATTGTGCTAACGCAACACCATAAATTAAAAATATAATAACGAGATCACTGATCACAGAAAGAAAATAGAGTGTTTCAGAAGAAGAGACTAGCTTAAAAGACCAGACACTGAGCGTGAGTATTAATAACATCCAGATCCAACGAAAAATTTCAGGGTTGAAGTCTGCTAAGTTATTTTTTGCTGCTCGTTGGTATTTGTTAACCATTTGAAAGCTAAAACCCAAATAAATAAAGGCTTGAGAATAGGTGATCCATTGGCTGAATGGAAATGAAGGATTATTATTCGCCGGCTCTGTCGCCCACGTGAGTTTTATTTCAGCAGCAGTAAATAAATCATCGATGTTGAGTAGATAACAGGCAAGCACAGGCAGCACATGAAGAATATCAGCAGGTGAGAAACTACGGTCTGTTATTGCTTGTCGGCAGTATAAATATAAAAGGGCACCAAAGCTGGCGGGTAAATATACATTCCATCCTATAAAAAATGTGAAGATATTAAGTGAGGTTTGTACATTGACTAATATGCCAAGGAAAAATAGCCCGAGAAACAAACACCAGACTCCTAGTATTTTATTGGCTTTGGTATTGTCACTGCCGATAGTCAGTAAACAAAAAAGCAGAATTCCATGGAAACCGCCAATGGCAAAGAGATGTTGTAATATGATAGGCATATAATTTTTTATACTGACCTTAATAAGCGATAACCAGATAGGAATGTTTATCTATCTATTGACCAAAAGGGTGGTTTTTTGACAAAAGCACTAACTCATCTCTTACACCCGCCAATTGTTTTGCATAGATAATTAAACTTTTTAAACCAACAAACAAGCGAGACTGTACTTGGTTAACCCTTGATTCAAGTTCGGGATCCCATTCACAAGCTAAGAAGTCTTCTACATTTTGTATAATTGCATGAAGGGGCAGCCAAGTAAGATGGCTATTTTTAGCAGCATAACCTTTCAATAATGATATAGGGTTGCTACCACCACTAGAGGCTGATATTCCTACCGCAAAAGCCGGTTTATGCCCTAAAGGTAAACCATTTGCAGAACCATTAGCCGTTAATAGTAATAAATTAACTAAAGCGGGTGGGATCATACCGCCCCATTCAGGCGCTATAAAAACAACGGCATCACAATCGTATAACGGGCGCAGAATAGTTTCTTTACTTTCTGCTATTAATTGAGAATTTCCGCTATCTACTCCGTAATGCTCAAGCAATAAAGGATGAAGTGATAAATCTAATACAGAAGAGTCGACCCCCACCATTTTATTTAAAATATTGGTTTGCAAAGATTGTGCAACGGCACGGCTTTGTGAGTTTTCTCTCTGGCTACTGCTGATAATCAAAACCTTCAAACTTTTCTCCAATACTTACTATGCGTTTTATTGTGGAAGCACCTAATAAAAGGATTATGTCGAAAGATCATACGCGTAGTCAAAGGATATAAATTATTAACACGGCGATGTATTGGCTAAATATGTTTAATTTTACGGAGAGAATATCGTGATTTAATGATGGGACTTATCGGGGATATAAATTTCAGTTACGATAAATATAGCGGTAGAGATGCCGGTTTCAATTATCGGCACGTCTATATTTTATAGCTTAAATCTTTCTACAGAGTTAGTTAGAGAACGGGCTAAGTTATTTACGTCTTCACTTCTTTGATGCATGTTGCTCGCTTCAGAAGCATTTTTATTAGCGGCATCGAACGTTTCGTTCATCGTCGTTTCTATATTCTCACTGAACACAAGTTGTTCTTGTGCTGCAGTTGTAATGCTTTTACTCATCGTATCTATGGCTGTTAAAGTCTCTTCAATTTGCTTAATTGCCCCACTTAATTGCTGACTTTGTGCAACACATTCGCTTGCCTGTGTTTGTCCGTCAGAGATGGCGATAACCGCAGTTGAGGTATCTTTTTGCAAGTTATTAATCATCACTTGTATTTCTGCTGTGGACGCTTGAGTTCGAGACGCTAACGATCTCACTTCGTCAGCAACTACTGAAAATCCACGGCCTTGCTCACCAGCTCGCGCGGCTTCAATGGCCGCGTTTAAAGCAAGTAAATTGGTTTGTTCGGCGATACCGCCGATGGTGTCTAAAATACTACCAATACTTTTGCTATGTGCGCTAACCAATTCCATAACGGTAACTGATTCACTTAATCGTGCGGATAATTGTTCAATTCGTTGGTTGTTATCGTTGGCAATAGTATTAATATCTTGGCTACGTTGTGATGCTTCTGTGACATGAGTCGCGGTAATGTCAGCTTCATCTTTTACCCTATTTGAACTGGCAAACATTTGCTCGGCAAGTTGCTTAACATTGTCGATACGCACTATTTGCTGGCTTGCTGATTTTGAAATAAATTGGCTTTGTTTATTGGTTAAACTAGCCGATTCATCTAGAGAGTGGGCATCGTTATTAATGGCGTTGAGTAATTGGGTTAAATCATCTGAAAGTTTATTAATATTAGTAATAAGAACGCCAAATTCATCATTACTCCGCTTTTCCATACGCTTAGATAAATCACCACTGGCAATTCTTGCTAACGCTTTATTCACGGCGCGTAATGGGCCGATCATCGCTTTTGTGGTGATATAAGCAATAAAACTAGCCATCACAATGAACATTAAGGCTAAAACAATCGCTAATGTTTTACCCGTTTGTATTTCATCTTGTGCGTTAAGTTGAAAACTAACAAAACGTTTATTAGCTACAGCGACTAATTCATCAAGTTTTTCATAACTTAAATTAAAAGACTCGTTTGCGGAAAAGTACGCTTTCTCTGCTTCTTCACGCAAGGTTATGGTTTGTCGTTGTAATTGATAAAGGCGACCTGGCTGATCTAGAGATTGCTGTACCGTCGTAAAATTATTTTTGAAATCATCAAGTAACTTTTTGGCGGGTAAGGGCGCTGCTTGTTGCATTAAATAGGTAAAGTTAGTGCCGATGTTATTTAATAAAAACACCATTTCTTCTTGGTGCTTGTTTACTAAATCCAGCTGTTCAGTACGGTTTAGCCCCGACATGGTATTACCTAGCGTATAAAGCGCATCGTCAATACGGGAACCTGTACCAATAACTTCATCAAGTAATTTTTCTTGTCCTGAGGCATCAATAATTTCTAAATCAAGCATGTTTGAACTGGCTTGAAAACGTGAATCGTCAAAGGCTTGATAATTACTTTGGAATGCTTGAATAGCTTGTTGGTGTTCTATTTTAGCGGAAAACATAGTTTGAATTTGTGATAAGTACTGCTGATATTGGCTTTGTGCTTGTTTAAGTGTTGACTTCATTTTAGCGTGGTCAGATACCTTTAACAGCAGCAACTGCCCTGTTTTACTGTATTGTGTTTGTAGCTGATTAAAGCGCTTTAAACTTTCTTTTAGTTTATTTACATCGGTTTGGGTATAGGCTACTGCGGCTTGCTGCATCATTTTTAATAATTGAATTTGCAGGACTACACTTTGTTTTTGTACCGGAACGGCTAACGTTTCAACGTTATTATTGGCGTCGGAAATTTTATTTAAAGAGTGGTAGAAAAAACTGCTCGCTGTCAGTAACAATAATCCAATGGCACTAAAACCAAAAATAATTTTTTGTTTTATGGTGAGATTCAGCATATAAAGAGGGGCCTTTTGTTTGTTACTTACTATTTAATTGTAATCCTATATTGGCTAAACGTAATATTTTGTTTATCAAATTTTGTTTGATAACAAGCATCATGTAAAAATCAATGACAATTAGATAGTTAGCTTTTAATAAGTTCGGAGTCCACTTCCTTATGATATTGACAATATCACGATAAGGTTCTTCACTCAATGGTGGTCTGACCAGGGTGGGTTGGATGAATTATAATCAGAAACAAAAAAGGTCAGTTCATACTGAACTGACCTTTTATATTAGTACTTAACTTTCAAAACTGATGTTTATGAATCGTTAGGTAATTTTTTAAAACCCATGTTGAACAATGTGAAGCCATAAATATCAGCGTATTGTTCAACAGTTTTTGATACCGGAGTACCGGCACCATGACCTGCATTAGTTTCAATACGAATTAAGGTCGGTAATTTTCCAGCTTGCTTGGCTTGTAGTTCGGCTGCAAATTTGAATGAATGAGCGGGAACCACACGGTCGTCATGATCACCCGTTGTTACCATAGTCGCAGGGTATTTAACGCCAGTTTTTACATTATGTACTGGCGAGTATGCTTGCAAGTATTTGAACATTTCTTCACTTTGCTCTGCCGTACCATAATCGTACGCCCAACCTGCACCAGCAGTGAAGGTGTGGTAGCGCAACATATCTAATACACCAACAGCAGGTAAAGCAACGCGCATTAAATCAGGACGTTGTGTCATTACCGCACCCACTAATAAACCACCGTTAGAGCCACCATTAATTGCTAAGTAATTTGATGATGTGTAGTTTTGGTCGATCAAGTACTCGCCAGCCGCAATGAAGTCATCAAAGACATTTTGTTTCTGTAATTGAGTTCCAGCGTCATGCCATTTCTTACCATATTCGCCGCCACCACGTAAGTTGGCTACTGCATAAATACCACCTTGCTCTAACCAAACGGCACGAGTGACACTAAATGATGGCGTTAAACTAACGTTAAAACCACCGTAACCATATAAAATAGTTGGGTTTTTCCCGTTAAGTTCAGTGCCTTTTTTATAGGTGATAATCATCGGCACTTTAGTACCATCTTTTGAGGGATAGAAAACCTGCTTCGATTCATAGTCATCGCTATTGAATTTAGCGCCTGATTTACTATAAACCTCGGTTTCACCTTTTTCGACATCAAAAGTGTAAGTCGTTGAAGGTGTTTTATAGTTGGTAAAAGTGTAATAAAGTTTTGTAGCTTCTTTTTTACCAGATAACGCACTAGAACTGCCAACGCCAGGTAAAGCTATTTCTCTTACCTGCTTACCTTGATAGTCATATTGGTAAACTTTTGAAATAGCATCGACCATATATTCAGTAAAGAAGTAACCACCGCCCGTTGATGCGGATAATACATTGTCTGTTTCTGGGATAAAATCTACCCAATTTTCAGGCGTTGGTTGAGCGGCATCTACGGTAACTATTTTTTTATTCGGAGCGTTTAAATTGGTCACTAAAAACAATTTGCTCCCTTCATTTTCTATTACATAGCTATCTGAATTAGTATGGCCAATAACTGTGACTAATGGGCTATTTTCTTTCGTTAAGTCTTTAATGAATAAACGGTTACCTGATGTGGAAACTGAGCCAGAAATCAGTAAGTAACGATTATCTTCAGTGACTGAGCCACCGACATAGCGATGTTTCTCTTCTGCGGTAGCGCCAAAAATAACTTTATCGGTATTTTGTGGGGTACCTAGCGTGTGATAATACAATTTATGTTGATCTGTTTTAGCAGATAACTCGCTACCTTTAGGTTTGTCGTAACTTGAGTAATAAAACCCTTCATTTTTATACCATGAGATCCCTGAAAACTTTACATCAATTAAGGTGTCTTCTAATACTTCTTTAGTTTCAGCATCAATAATAATAATTTTTCGCCAGTCACTGCCACCTTCAGAAATTGAATATGCAGCTATTTTACCGTCTCTGGTAAAACTTAACTGTGATAGCGATGTAGTGCCATCTTCACTAAATTTATTTGGATCTAAAAAAATCTCAGCAGGTTGTCCTTCTTTCTGGCGGTAAACGACATACTGGTTTTGCAAACCACTATTTTTATAAAAGTAGTTATAGTCGCCACGTTTAAAAGGAGCACCAATTTTTTCATAGTTCCATAATGCCTCTAAACGCTCTTTCAATTTCTCGCGGTAAGGAATTTGAGATAAATAATTAAAGGTTAGTGAATTTTGGCTTTCAACCCAAGCACCTGTTTGTTCACTTCTATCATCTTCAAGCCAGCGATAAGGATCGGCAATGTCATGACCAAAATAATTATCAACAACAGTACCTTTAGTACTACTTGGGTACTCTGTAGAAATGGCTTTAGTCGTTTTTTCTGACACGATGTTACTTCCTGAACATGCTACTAGAGCACTACATATTAAAAATGCGAACGTTTTTTTCATAGGTGTCTCGGTTGGTTTGTTAGTATTTTGCAAGTTGAGTGTAACAAATATGAAATTAGTTGAAATGCAAATGAGATGAAACCCTGTTTGTTGCGTTAAGTTCATATTAATTGGCGCTTCAAAATAAGCATTTCAGGGGATTTGTCGTAGCAAAAATTGTTTCTGACTTTTAAGTTGGGTGAATGTTCGATAGAATGGTGAAGTAAAAATTTGTGGTGGAATTTAATTTGAAGTTAAGTCTCAAAATAATTTATGGGTTAATAATGTTGATTGCTTTGCAGTCGGTATTGTCGATCGATAAATTTCATCTTGAGGCTGACAGTCATACAGAGCTTATCACACACAGTATCCAAGATACTGTTGATGTTTTACATCAACATGCGGCAGCAGAAAGTGAAGACTTGCATGAGCTTGACTGCCATAAGGGCCATTGCCATCATGCTAGTGCATTTTATCTCGCACTTAGTAACAATAATATCCTTATGGATTTAGCCAATACTAAAGTTAGTCAAATCGCTCTTATGGTAAATTCACCGTTAATTAGCCCAGACCTACGCCCCCCTATCGTATAACGCTTTTATTTATATCCTTAAAATTTAGTTAATTCAGCTCGAGATTTTTTATTCGAATGAATTTGCTGTGTTCAATTTTATTAATCTATTAACTCAGTGCATGTTTATCTGTGCTTGTTCGTAGAAAAGAGCTTATACATTATGACAAAATTTTCCATGACCAAATCGATTCTTAAATCCAGTGTTTCGATCTTTTTATTCGCATCATTAAGTTTCACTTCCATTGCTGAAGAAGATCATCAGCAAGAAATTCACTTAACCGATATACAGTTAAAACAAGCTGATATTAAAGTCGCGGCTATTCATAAGCAGGCGATGTCGTCACCTTTTTATGCGCCGGGAGAAATAAAAGCCAACGGTTATACCAGTTATTATGTTTCACCTCGTGTCGAGTCTGTTGTGGTAAAACGCCATGCTATTTTGGGTGAGCGTGTTGAAGTAGGGCAAGCTCTGGTTACCTTGTTTAGTGAAGATGTTGCGCAAGCGCAAGCGAATTATCGTATCGCTTATGCCGACTGGCAGCGAGTCAAAGATCTAACCTCTGATACGGTTAGCGATAAACAAAAGTTAACGGTTCAAACTCAATACATTGCTACGATGAGTCGCTTAAAAGCTTATGGCCTAACGGATGAAGCAATAGTGTTTTTGAGAAAAAACAATAACGCGTTATTGGGCGAATACACGTTAACGGCTATTCGTGAAGGTGCAGTGCTTTCTGATGACTTTCATCAAGGGCAACGTGTTGGTGCGGGTGTTTCCATTATGGTATTAACGGACGAAAGCCAATTATGGGTTGAGGCTAGGTTACCTCCATCAGAAAACATTCACTTACCGGTAGGTACTGTTGCACAAATTATGCTTGCTGAGCAAACGTATCAGGCAAAAGTGATTCAATCTGCACATACAATCGACGTAAAAACACGCACTCGTATTGTTCGTTTATTAGTTGATAATCCTGAAGATAAATTGCACGCAGGCATGTTTGTAGACGTGACTTTTGCAAATGCTTTACCCCAGCCTGTTATCGCTGTACCACAAAGTGCATTGATTCGTGGCGCAGATGGCGACTGGCAAGTATTTATTGAGCATGAAGCTGGAGAGTTCCAGGCCCTAGAAGTGGAACTAGGACAAGTATTAGTCACTAAAAATAATGGCCCACAAACCAGTTACCAAGAAGTTTTTGGCTTAGAAGAAGGGACAAGCGTGGTTATTAACGGTGCGTTTTTTATTGCCTCGCAGGCCGCAAAGTCAGGTTTCTCTGCACATAACCATTAATTAATCATCATTAAAAGTAGGAGTTTATTATGTTGAATCGTTTGATCCATCAAGCAATAACGCAACGCCTTTTATTGGTGATTTTATTACTGGTTGTTGCCGTGAGTAGTGTCTTTGTTTTACCGAAATTAAACTTAGATGCTTTTCCTGATGTCACTAACGTACAAGTGGCGATAAATACCGAAGCACCCGGCTTAGCAGCAGAAGAAGTTGAACAGTTAATTACTTTTCCCATAGAAGCCTTAATGTACGCATTGCCCGATGTTGAGCAAGTACGGTCGATTTCAAAAACGGGTTTGTCAGTGATAACTGTGGTCTTTAAAGAAGGCACTGATATTTACTTTGCGAGGCAATTGGCTTTTGAACGTTTACAAAGTGCAAAAGAGCTTATTCCACAAGGAGCTGGTGTGCCCGAAATAGGGCCAAATACTTCTGGGCTAGGGCAGGTATATCAATACTTATTATCTGCAGAGCCTGATTCAGGATACGACAGCGTCGCCCTGAGAAGTTTAAATGATTGGTTGGTAAAATTGATGTTGATGCCTATTGATGGGGTAACCGAAGTATTGTCATTTGGCGGCGCGGTTAAACAATATCAAGTGAATATTAACCCTAATCGTTTATTGGCTTATGAAGTTGACCAACAAACTGTGATGAAGGCGTTAGCAAGTAATAACCAAAATGCCGGCGGTTGGTTTCTTGAACGCGGCCAAGAGCAACTCGTTATTCGAGGCATGGGCTGGATAGCTTCTGGTGAAGATGGCATTAAGCAACTGAAACAAATTCCGATAAAAACCATTGATGGCACGGTCGTCACCGTTAGTGACGTTGCTAGCGTATCCATGGGAGAGGAAATACGACAAGGCGCAGTAACTATGTCTAGCCGAATGGATTCAGGTGAGATTACTCAACGAGGTGAAGTGGTTACCGGTATTGTCTTAAAACGTATGGGCGCTAATACAAAAACGACTATCGATAGCATTAATGCGCGAGAAGAAATGATTAACCAAGCGTTACCTGATGGCGTATCGTTTTCGGTAATTTATGATCAAGCCGACTTAATTGAACAAGCGGTAAATACCGTGATTAATGCACTGTTACTCGCTTTCATTTTTATTGTTGTCGTATTGGCTTTATTTTTACTTAACCTGAGTGCAACGGCATTGGTATTACTGTCGATCCCCATTGCTATTGGCATTGCCTTAATGATCATGGCGTGGCTTGGTTTGTCAGCAAATTTAATGTCGCTAGGTGGTTTAGCTGTTGCTATAGGTATGTTAGTTGATGGCTCGGTGGTTATGGTAGAAAATATCATTCAACGCTTAAGTGCCAATCAGGCAGAAGAAAAGGGTCAGTTGAATGTAGACTCGATCATCAGAACTATTCAAGACGCGGCTCAACAAGTCGCTCGGCCGATCTTTTTTGCTACCGCGATTATCTTAGTGGTGTTTATGCCATTGTTTAGTTTTTCAGGTGTTGAAGCTAAATTGTTTCAACCTATGGCGGTGAGTATCATGATCGCTATAGTTTGTGCGCTCATCGTTGCTTTATTTTTTGTACCAGCGCTAGCAGTGATTGTCTTTAAAAAGGGCATCAAGGTGAGAAAAAATGTGCCACTGAATTACCTTGAACGACTATATCAAGCTTCATTGACTTGGACACTAGCGCACGGCAAGTGGTTAATGCTGGTGACTCTTTCGCTTTTAGCTCTAGCCATTTATACCCTGCCTAAAATTGGTACGGAATTCGTGCCCGAGTTAGAAGAAGGCACCATTAATATTCGGGTAACTTTAGCGCCTTCATCAAGTTTGAATACGGCTTTATTGGTAGCCCCAAAACTTGAGAAAATGTTACTAGAATTTCCTGAAGTTGATTATGCGCTGAGTCGTATTGGTCGACCTGAATTGGGTGGAGATCCAGAACCGGTCAATAATATAGAAATATATGTCGGCTTACGGGACAAACAATATTGGACGAGTGCTAGGAACCGTATTGATTTGAAAATATTAATGGAAGCTAAGCTTGAGCAGTTCCCTGGTTTGCTATTTAACTTCTCACAACCCATAGCAACACGGGTTGATGAGTTACTGTCAGGTGTAAAGGCGCAATTAGCCATTAAGCTGTTTGGTAGTGACTTAGCGGTATTAGCCGAAAAAGGTCAGGAAATAGAGCAAGCTATTCAGCAGGTTGCTGGTGCAAAAGATGTCGCTTTAGAACAAATCGCGGGTGAAGCACAATTGGTGATAAAACCAAATCGCCAGCAATTATCGCGTTATGGATTAGCGGTCGCTGATTTAATGTCGGTAGTACGCGACGGTCTTGGCGGCGCCAGTGCTGGGCAAATAATACAAGGCAATGAACGCTACGATATTTATGTGCGTTATGACAAAAAATTTCGTCAAGATATAAGTGCTATCAATGATATTAGACTTTTATCCCCATCGGGAGCATGGGTGCGTTTAGCAGATGTTGCTAGTGTTGCAATCGAGTCTGGGCCGCCGCAAATACGTCGTGATGATGTTCAGCGTCGAGTCGTTATTCAAGCCAACGTTCAAGGTCGCGATATGGGCAGTGTTGTAGCAGAGATTCGTCAAACGATTGCTGACAAAGTAAGCTTACCCGCAGGTTACTCTATTGTGATAGGTGGACAATTTGAAAGCCAGCAACGAGCACAGCAAACCTTACTGTTAGTTGTTCCGTTGTCGTTAGCATTAATTGCTTTATTGTTATTTTTTGCTTTTGGCTCGGTAGGGCAAGTGGTGCTTATTTTATGTAATGTTCCATTGGCTGTAATTGGTGGGATTTTCGCGCTGTATTTTTCAGGACAGTATTTGTCGGTGCCAAGTGCGGTTGGCTTTATTACCTTATTTGGTGTCGCAGTACTAAATGGCGTAGTAATGGTGGAAAACTTTAATGACCGGGTGAAAGAAGGGGCGCAACTAACCGAGGCAGTAATTAAAGGGGCAAGTTCACGTTTACGTCCTGTATTGATGACTGCTATTACCTCAGCACTGGGGTTGATCCCCATGTTAATGTCTGATGGTATTGGCGCAGAAATACAAAAGCCATTAGCAACTGTCATTGTTGGCGGATTAGTCACTGCGACATTGTTGACATTATTTGTACTTCCTAACCTTTATTTGAAGTTCACTAAAGTTACAGGAAAGTGATTAATACTAAGTCTATTAAGTGACTCCCTGATGGGAATTAAATTAATAGACTTGGACTAAGGTTTGATTATTAATAAATAGACGAAATACGGTATGATTTTTGGAAAGTTTTTTGTACAAAAGGTACTTTTCAATAAAATGAAACAAGTGATGTTAATTAATATAATTACTCTAAAATTCTCGCAAAGTCATACCGTTATTCGCTTATGTTTTTTAGTTATTTAAAGGTGTCATATATCTTTAAAAATAATTTAACAATTGTCTGGTATTGAGGGTATTTTCTGGTACTCTCTTACCTCGTTTATTTCATCAGCTCAAATAATAAGCAAACAATAAGATGCTGAAAAATAAGCGGGATAAAATTTTATCCACATAAATAAAAATAATAAGAAATATGTGTAAAAGAAGTTTTAAACTATCTTTTCTCAATAAAAACAATCTTTTATCGAAAAAAATACCATAATAGCCGTTTGGTTATTATGGTTTCTTTCGTTGTTTTCAACACACTTATCCACAGTTTTATAAAGTTTTTATCACTAATTTATTTGATTAAGTGGAGAGAAAACACTGAATATGGCATCCTTAGCCAAATTTCATTGCTAGTCGCCAATCATCATGACAAACCCTGTTCTATCTCCGCTGATTTTAGTTGACGGATCTTCGTACTTATTCCGCGCATATCACGTTCCATATTTACAAGCATTATCAACAAAAGATGGTCAACCCACCGGGGCAATTACAGGCGTTTTGAATATGCTAAAAAGCCTGAAGAAAGATTACCCTAATGGCAATGTAATTGTGATATTCGATGCTAAAGGTAAAACCTTCCGTAATGATATGTACCCAGACTATAAAGCCAATCGTCCACCAATGCCTGATGACTTGCGCACTCAAATTGCGCCATTACATGAAATTGTTGAGGCTATGGGCTTACCTTTATTAGTGATTGGGGGAGTCGAAGCCGATGATGTTATTGGTACCTTGGCTGACCAAGCAACTAAAGCAGGTATCGACACCGTTATTTCAACAGGCGACAAAGATATGGCGCAGTTGGTGAATAAACATGTTTCGTTATTCAATACTATGACCGATGTAAAAATGGATGAAGCTGGCGTTGTTGAGAAATTTGGTGTTCGTCCTGATCAAATTATTGATTACTTATCGTTAATGGGCGACAAGGTCGATAATATTCCTGGTGTTAATAAGTGTGGTCCTAAAACCGCGGTTAAATGGTTGCTTGAGCATGAAAATTTAGAAAATGTGATGGCCAACGCCGATAACGTAAAAGGAAAAATTGGTGAATACTTACGAGAAGCCCTTGAGTTTTTACCGCTTTCTTATGAGTTAGCCACCATTAAGCTTGATGTACCGCTTGAGCAAACTGCTGATCAGTTGCAACCGGGTGAAGCTAACATTGAAAAACTTACCGAGCTTTATACTAAATATGAATTACGTCGATTATTAGCCGACTTACAAAAGGGACAACCCACTACAGCTAATTCATCTTCACAAGAAGCAGCAAGTAATAACGGTATTGAAGAAGAAACTCCAACAGCTGATGATATTGAAACTGATTATCAAATTATTCTCTCAGAAGATGATTTTAACACTTGGCTAACACAGTTAAAAAAGGCTGAGCTTTTTGCTTTCGATACTGAAACCACCAGCGTTGATTATATGAAAGCTGAGCTAGTAGGGTTGTCATTCAGTACAGAAGTTGGCAAAGCGGCTTACGTACCATTAATGCATGACTATGAAGGAGCACCACAACAATTAGATCGTGATTGGGTATTAGCACAATTAAAACCACTACTTGAAGATGAAAAACAAGCAAAGGTGGGGCAAAATTTAAAGTATGATGCAAACGTACTATCTCACTATGATATTGAAATAAAAGGTATCACTTTCGATACCATGATCGAATCTTATTGCTTAAATAGTGTCGCGACGCGTCATAATATGGATGCTTTAGCGATGAAGTATTTGGGTTATCAAACCATTAAATTTGAAGATGTTGCAGGTAAAGGTGCTAAGCAGTTAACGTTTAATCAAATTGATATTGATCTGGCTGGACCTTATGCAGCAGAAGATGCTGATATAACCTTACGTTTGCACCAGGCTATTTTTCCTAAGTTAGATAAAAATAAAGAGCAATTATCAGTATTTACTGAGATTGAAATGCCATTATTACCTGTACTTGCTCGTATGGAACAGCATGGGGTGTTAATAGATTCAGATTTATTAAATGAACAAAGTCACTCTATCGGTATGCGTTTACAGGAATTAGAAATTCAAGCACATGATATTGCTGGCCAAACGTTTAATCTTTCTTCCCCTAAGCAATTACAAAAAATATTGTTTGAAGACTTAAAAATTCCTGTTATTAAGAAAACACCCAAAGGAGCTCCTTCAACAGCTGAAGAAGTTCTGCAAGAGTTAGCGCTTGATTACCCTTTACCTAAAGTCATTTTAGAAAATAGAGGGTTAAGTAAGCTTAAATCAACCTATACCGACAAATTACCTTTGTTAGCGAGTAAATCAGGACGAGTACATACGTCTTATCAGCAAGCTATTGCGGCAACCGGACGTTTATCTTCGACCGATCCAAATTTACAAAATATTCCAATTCGCAGTGAAGAAGGACGAAAAATTCGTTTGGCGTTCATTGCGCCTGAAAATCACAAAATTGTTGCCATTGATTACTCACAAATAGAATTAAGAATAATGGCACATTTATCTGATGATCCAGGTTTAGTTTCTGCATTTTCAGAAGGGCGTGATGTTCATAAAGCGACAGCTGCAGAAATATTTACTGTTGATTTAGACGAAGTAACAACCGATCAGCGTCGTAGTGCGAAGGCGGTAAACTTTGGTTTGATTTATGGCATGTCAGCGTTTGGTTTAGCGAAACAGTTAGATGTACCACGCCACCGTGCTCAAGAATATATGGACAAGTATTTCGAACGTTATCCAAATGTTATGACATACATGGAAGACACACGTCAGCAAGCTAGTGAACAGGGCTTCGTTGAAACATTATTCGGACGTCGATTATATTTACCGGATATAAAAGCTAAAAATGCGATGCGTAGAAAAGGCGCAGAACGCGCAGCTATTAATGCGCCTATGCAAGGAACTGCAGCGGACATCATTAAAAAAGCTATGTTGGCGGTAGATGAATGGTTACAAGTTAAAGATGACCCACGTATTCAAATGACCATGCAAGTGCACGATGAATTGGTCTTCGAAATCCACGAAGATATTGTTGAGGAAGCAACGGCGAAGCTTGTTGATATAATGAATAATGCAGTGCAATTGAAAGTGCCGTTGATTGCAGAAGCCGGCATTGGGAATAACTGGGAACAAGCACATTAGTTAGTTTCATTTATTTCATATTCACAAACCCGCTTAATAAAAGCATCTATAGAAATACTTATCTGTAGATGCTAATTTACGGAAATCCAATACCTTGGGTTTTCGGTATCAAGGCCTTCAGGCAAAAAAGGATTTTCTAACTTAATGAAACGAGCATTTGTCCATGTCTCTATTGGAAATAAGTGCTTAGTTGTTGGATGAGATTTCATATATTGTTCAAAACTGCCGTCATCTATAGCTTTCTCAAGCCCTGTTTGTATAAAGTCTGCCAGCTGACTATTTTTGGCCGACGTAAAAAAATACATTGGGAATGGATAATGTAGAATTAGATCTTGGTAGAGTGCTAGCTCAGGCATTACAATTTTACGGGCTTGATATTCTGACATTGCTTCATTAATCCCCCTAGGGAAAGCATCACAACGTTTAATATATGTTTGAGCAAACATGTTCTCATAAATAGGATTCGGTAATATATTAAGACCTGCAGCAAGCATTATATCGGTATCTGGCCAATGACTTCCCTGACACAAAATTACCTTTTTTAAGTCAAATAATGTCGACATCTTTTTAAATTTGTTTAAATTATCTTGATGGGTAATAAATACACGAAAACCTAATAGCCCTTTGACTAAAGGAATATTTACGACACTAAATTCACTTGCCCGTGCAGCATCCATACCTGCCCAGTAAATATCTATCAACCTTTCTGCCTTTAACTCACTTAATGCTCTTTTTTGTGGCATATAAGGTGCGAACACTAGGTTAACTTCCTGATTATTCTTTTGATAAGCGAGCTTAATTAAGCCGATAAAGTAACTGTGACTAGCGTCAAATTCTGATTGGGGGCCTCTAATACGAATTGTATCGATTGCATATGCACTATAAAAATAAAGTAGGAAAAAAGTACCAATAAAATATTTCATCTTTCACATTCATCGCGTCAGCTACATCTTATTCTAGTATAGCTGAAACTTAGGATTTAGAAGGATGATTAATAGCCCTTGTGAAATTTAATTACATTTGTGGAATTTAATTACCAAGTGGACTTGTATTAATAGAGTGACTACTCTATGATAATTTTGTTCCTAGCGAACGCTTGTTGTAATAATTTGTATATTCTAGCTTTCCTCATAGCTAATAAACCGATGACTTTGTCATCGGTATTTTTTTGCCTAAAATATATTGAAAACAAATAATGTAATAATATTACAATCTATTTGGTGTTAGCTTTCAGGATCAATAATAGGCTCTATAGGTTTAGGCTTGCTGCGGCCTGATTTTCGTAATGCGTCACGTAATACATATTCAATTTGTGCATTTAAACTACGTAATTCATCATCAGACCACTGTTGCATTGCCGACAGTATTTCCTCGTTGATCCGCAAGGGATATGCTTTTTTAGCCACGATATTTCTCGCACAATTAACTATTAATAAAGACTACCAGTATTTACAACCGGCTGAGCCGCTTCGTCACTACATAACACAACAAGTAAATTACTGACCATTGCCGCTTTTCTTTCTGCATCAAGCTCAACAATGTCGCGTTCTTCTAATTTTGTTAATGCCATTTCAACCATACCAACAGCACCTTCGACTATGGTCCTTCGGGCGGCAATAATAGCCATTGCTTGCTGACGTCTTAGCATAGCGTTGGCGATTTCAGGTGCATACGCCAAATGACTAATACGTGATTCAATAACAGTTACGCCTGCTTTTTCTAATCTTTCTTGTACTTCATCTTTCAAGGCTGCTGAAATTATTGCTGGATCGCTGCGTAATGAAATATCGTCATCTTCGTGGTGATCATATGCATAGCTGGTCGCTAAATTTCTTAGCGCGGATTCACTCTGAATCGAAACGAAGTCTTCATAATCATCCACTTGAAAAACAGCTTCTGCGGTATCTGAAACTTCCCAAACAATAACCGCGGCAATTTCAATAGGGTTACCATTTTTATCATTTACTTTAAGCTTACTACTTTCAAAATTACGAACACGTAAAGATACTCGCATTCTTGTGTAGAAAGGATTAGCCCAACGTAGGCCTGAATCATGTATTGTACCAGCGTACTTACCAAACAACTGCATTACCCGAGCCTCTTTGGGATTAACCATAAAGAAACCAAACCAGCAGACAAAAGTAGCGATTGAGGCTATTAAACCAATAACAATGAAAGCTGGATTGCTATTTACTAGATTACTAATAAGAAATGCGATGGCACCCACTTGGGCGAGTAATAGAAAAAATATGAACTTAATACCGTTAGGGGCTTTGATCTCTTTTTCAATGAACATATAACTCTCCATAAATAATTTTGCTAAGTGATATCATTATGATATCACTTTTGTGTGAATACAAGTCCTTGACAATCGATACAGATAAAACAGACCTTTTTAAAAGTAATTTTGTAAGTGATGATTTTGATCAACTTAGCTAAATGAAAGCTTGGTTATAATTTATTCATTATTATTAATTGGAGAATACTATGGGATGTTGTGGAGGCTGTGGTGGCGAAGGTCATGAGCCAGTAAAAACAGAAACTGAAGAACAACAAGAACATGCTAAAAAGCAAACTGAAGAAGAGTAGTTTAGTTTTTATTGCCTATTTAAAAGACAACATAATGTTGTCTTTTTTTTTGCTGAAATTTCATCCCGTTTAAAACGGTAACAAAATATGTCGAAGAAGAGAAATCATTGGCAAAACCATTATGTTAATAATATATTACAAAGTTAAAACTGGCGTAATTTCGCTAATAATAACAAATAATCAATTCCGCTTAGGAGCATAAATTGAAAAAATGGAGCATTCCACTGCTAATAACTTGTTTAGCAGCATGTGAACAAACGACCCCAGCAACCACTACGGTTGAAGTTACATTGCCAACAGGCGTTAGTTTTGTTGAGCAGGTAAAGGCAGAGGCAGGTAAAACTGTAATCCCTTATCAGAAATATACCTTAAGCAATGGCTTAACCGTTATTCTTCATGAAGACGCTTCAGATCCTTTGGTTCATGTTGATATGACTTATCATGTGGGCTCTGGCCGTGAAGAGCTTGGAAAATCAGGTTTTGCTCACTTTTTCGAACATATGATGTTTCAAGGTTCTGAAAACGTTGCCGATGAGCAGCACTTTAAATTAGTAACAGAAGCTGGTGGTACCATGAATGGTACAACAAACAGCGACCGTACTAATTACTTTCAAACAGTTCCAGTTAATCAATTAGAAAAAATGTTATGGCTAGAAGCCGACCGTATGGGCTTTTTAGTTGATGCTGTAACGCAAGAAAAATTTGAAGTACAACGTGAAACAGTAAAAAATGAACGTGGACAACGTGTTGATAACCGTCCTTATGGCCAATTAAATGAGCGTGTATCAGAAGCGTTATATCCAGCAGGTCACCCGTATTCATGGCCAGTTATTGGTTTTATGGACGATTTAAATCGTGTAAATGTTAACGACCTAAAAGCCTTTTTCTTAAAATGGTATGGTCCAAACAATGCTACGTTAACTATCGGTGGTGATATCAATGTTGCTGCGACGTTAGCCCTTGTTGAACAATACTTTGGTTCAATTCCTCGTGGTCCAGAAATCGCTATGCCAGAGAAACCAACGTTTGCACTTGAAGAAGATCGTTATATTTCAATGGAAGACAATGTTCATTTACCATTGGTTTATATGTCTTACCCAACGGTATCTGTTCGTCATGCAGACGAAGCTCCACTTGACGTTTTATCAAGTATTTTAGGTGGTGGAAAAACATCACTTCTTTATAAAAACTTAGTGAAAAATCAATTAGCTGTTCAAGCTTCAGTAGGTCATCCTTGTGCAGAGTTAGCTTGTACATTTACTTTATTAGCTTTACCGCACCCCGCTTCAGGCAAAACGTTAGGCGATATTGAAAAAGTTATTCGCGACAGTTTAGTTGAATTTGAAGAGCGTGGCGTTCAAGACGATGATTTAGCGAAAGTTAAAGCAAGTATGGAAGCAGGCTTTATTTTTGGTTTGCAAAGTGTTTCAGGTAAAGTGAGTCAGCTTGCTGCTAACCAGACTTTTAAAGGCAACCCAAACTACATTGAAAAAGATATTGCTCGTTATGCAAACGTAACTAAAGCAGATGTTATGCGTGTCTTTAAAAAGTATATTAAAGATCAGCATGGTGTGATCATGAGCATAGTACCTAAGGGCAAGCTTGATTTAATTGCAGCTAAAGACAACTTTACACCAGCACCACGTAGCCAAGGCGAAGCATCAAAAACTTCAGCTGAAAGTTTAACGGTTCGCAAAGCGGTTGATAATTTTGACCGTAGTAAAATTCCAACAGCAGGTGCCAATAAAGCCGTAGCTGTGCCACAAATGTGGCAAGAAACTTTAGCTAACGGTATTAAAGTTCTAGGTACACAAAGTATCGAAACTCCTACTACATCTTTGTTATTGAAAATCCCTGCAGGTCATTACTATTCTGATAAAGAAAAAGCAGGCGTTGTTTCTCTTTTAGCGAGTATTTTAAACGAGTCAACAACTGAGCGTAGCGCTGAAGATATGAGCAATGAGCTACAAAAGTTAGGTAGTTCAATATCTATCTATGCAGGTACTCAATACTTAAATATTAATGTAAGTACGTTAACAAAAAATCTTGATGCAACCATGGCACTCGTTAATGAAAAACTAATGAAGCCAGCATTTGTCGAATCAGAATTTGCTCGTAATAAAAGTAATGCTATTCAAGGTGCAATTAACAGTAAGAAAGATGCCGGTTATTTAGCATCAACCGCTTATCGTCAATTATTGCAAGCTGATAACATTGCCGCTATTTCAAGCCAAGGTACAGAGCAAAGCTTAAACAATATTACTTTAGCTGATGTTAAAGCATTCTATGAACAGCAAGTTAAGCCAGCTAACAGCCAGTTAATTGTGGTATCAGACCTTAAAGAACAAACGCTAGTGAAATCGCTTAAGGTTTTTTCTGCATGGAAAGGTAAAGGAAAAAGCTTAGAGTTGTCACTTGCGACACCTGATACAAAAGCAGGCGTTATTTATTTAGTTAATAAAGATGGCGCAGCACAATCGGCCATTCGCATTGGTAAACGTTCTATCACTCAAGATATTACCGGTGAGTACTACAAATCGTACTTAATGAACTTCCCGTTAGGTGGCGCTTTTAATAGTCGTATTAACTTAAACCTTCGTGAAGATAAAGGTTATACCTATGGAGCACGTTCAGGCTTTAATGCTGATAAATTCTCTGGATATTATACTGCTTCTGCTGAAGTTCGTGCCGATGCAACTGATAAGTCTATTGTTGAGTTTGTAAACGAAATCAATGGTTACCGTGAGAAAGGAATTACCGCAGAAGAATTAAGCTTTATGCGTAACTCTATTAACCAGAAAGATGCGTTAAAATATGAAACACCTCGCGCAAAACTAGGTTTCTTAGCACAGATTTTAGAACATGATTTAACGACAAGTTTTGTTAAAGAACGTGCTGAAATTGTTGAGAGTATTACGGTTGAAGAAATCAATGACCTAGCAGCTAAACACTTAAACTTAGCTGAAATGGTTATGGTTGTAGTCGGTGATGCTAAAACATTAAAGCCACAACTTGAAGCATTAGGTTATGAAGTATTTGATTACAAAATCTAATATCACTTCGCTATAAACGAGTAATTGATACAAAGCCTTAACGGTTAACGTTAAGGCTTTTTTATGTTCAGCTTGAACGCATGAGAATTTCACAATAAGGCAATAATATTCGTCATATTCTTCAATATGTTTTCATATTCATTTTTCTATTCCTGATATGATAGCGAAGAATTCGCTATGTAATTCACTACTTAGGTGAATGTTTACTTAAAACGGATGAAAGGAAACAAACATGAAACTTGGCGAAAAATAAAACAATTACGTAATGATGCAGGGTTAACTCAACCTGAATTAGCGGAAAAAGCACAAATAGAGCAATCGTATTTATCAAAACTTGAAAATGAAAAAGGTACGCCTTCTTTTGAAGTGATTGAAAAAATATCGAACGCGTTTGATTTAACTGGCATGGTGTTAATAGAAAGTTTGGACGTCAGTTATGTACAGGAACAGCTGACACATATTCCAGAAATAGCGGTTCAAGCAGCAGAGAAAAGCCGGTTAAAAGAAGAGAAAATTAAAAAGTGGTACTTACAAGGAGTCTTGTTAATTGTTTTTGGTATTGCCTTATATTTCATAGGTACCCGCGGTATTTTTATTTCTAACAACCTCTATGAATATAATTCTCCCGGCTTTATTGAGGTAGGAGAGCCTCTTCAAAGATATCAGAGCTATCGTATTGCTATTATTAATGAAAATAATGATGAACTTGATATTCGTATTAAGGAAAATCGTAAACGGTTAAACGAAGTGCAATTAAAAGAGAGTTGGTATCGAGGAGAAAGTTTTGTTGAATATTATGGTAAACAAATACGCTTTTTTAAATTAGATAGTCCTAAAAAGCATTTTAATAGGATATACCCTAAATCAAATGATGTTATTGCGTTACTTGGCATGATGTCATTTATTTCAGGATGGTTTTTAATGTTCTTTATTTATCGTTTTACCCGTAAGTAAAACTGATTTTCACCAGGGTCATCTTTGGTAGGCAGTTCAGTGTTATCCTTTGACAATAAATGATCTGCTTATCCGTGTTTAAAAATATGAAAAAAAGTAATTACATAACCCGTGAAGGGTGGGACCGCTTAGATAAAGAACTGAAATATCTATGGAAAGAAGAGCGCCCGCTTATCACTAAATCAGTTTCAGAGGCGGCTGCGCAAGGAGACCGTAGTGAGAATGCGGAATACATTTATGGTAAAAGGCGTTTACGTGAAATAGACCGCAGAGTACGATTCTTAGTTAAACGTACCGAAGACTTAACCATTGTATATTATGACGCCCAGCAAGAAGGTAAAGTGTTTTTTGGTGCTTGGGTTACCCTAGTTAATGAAGACGATAACGAAGTGACTTACCGCGTTGTTGGCCCAGATGAATGGGATGTTAAAAAAGGTGAAATAAGTATAAATTCACCCATGGCACGGGCACTAATTGGTAAAATTGTTGATGACGAAGTCGTCGTACAAACACCTGAAGGTGAACGTGTTTTTGATGTTATTAAAATTTGGTATAAATAGACAGAAACAATCAAATGAAAATTAGAATTGATCACCTTGAAAGTGCACAAATCGCTGAGTTACTGCAAGTACATCATCAAGATATGTTGCGACACTCTCCAGAGACAAGTGTGCATGCGTTAGATTTAACGGCGTTAAAAGCTCCTGACGTTACTTTTTGGAGTGCCTGGTTTAATAATGACTTAGCGGGATGTGGTGCTCTTAAAGAGTTGAGCCCAGATCATGTTGAGCTTAAATCAATGCGAACCTCTGGACAGCATCTACGTAAAGGTGTAGCAGCTAACTTGCTTGCCTATTTATTAGTGGAAGCTAAAGCGCGTGGTTATAAAAAAATGAGCTTAGAAACTGGAACGGCAACAGCATTTATTCCGGCACAAAAACTTTATAAGCGCTTTGGTTTCGTGAGCTGTGCACCATTCTCTGATTATGAAGAAGACCCCTATAGCTTTTTTTTAACTAAAACTTTAGCTTAGATGTATTCATCAAAATGATTTGAAGTGACTCATTATGATGTTTTTAACTTTTTAAATTCAAACTAAAGCTTACGGATAAACCGCCTTTGGTCCGGTTAACTAAACGTAATTGGCTATCATGGTTACTCACTATTTCATTGCACAATGCCAAACCTATACCTGTACCTGTTTGTTTGGTGGTAAAAAAAGGTAATAATGCTTGTCGATGCTGGACTTCAGTTAACCCTGCTCCTCTGTCTTTAACGGTAAAGCTTAAAATATTAGCTTGCTGTTTTAAGCTCAAACTAACTTCTGACAGTTTTGAACCTGATTCTTTGGCATTTTTAATTAAATTTATCACCACTTGCTCTATCTGAGCAGGATCAAAATTGGCACTTTCTCTTACGATATCAAGCGAACAATCAATGTCGGTTAATGTCTTAATTTGTTTAAAAAATCGCGATAAATTCACCGACTTCATTTGTGGTTTGGGCAAACGAGCAAACGTAGCATATTGGCTGATAAAATCATGTAAATGATGCGCTCTATTACCTATGGTTTCTAATACTTCATCAAGCATGTGGATATGTTCAGGTTGTTTAATTATTTTTTGCGCGGAGCGTGTTAATGATGAAATAGGGGCGAGCGAATTATTTAGTTCATGGCTAATCAAACGAATGACTTGTTTCCACATCTCACTTTCTTTACGGGAGATTTCATTGGTCATATTCTTATATAAATATAACAGATGCTCTCGGCCATTAAGCATAAACTGGCGACAATCAATATTATAAACAACGGCTTTGTCATTTTCGGTATCGTTAATTAAACCGGTTTTTTTTGCCAATGTTGCTTGCTGAAGAACGGACGATAAATTTGTCTGAAGTTGATTAAAATTAGCACCTTCCATTTTTTTATTTTGTTTTAACAATTGCTTTGCAGCAATATTACTATAAACAATACTGCCATTTTTATTGGTCAGGATTAAGGCGACAGGTGTGCTTTGAATCACGGTATCAAGTAAGAGTTCTCGTTGAAAAATATCCATACGCTCATCACGTAAGGTACTGGCAAGTTCGTTATAAATAAGTACTAACTGCTCAATTTCTATAAAGTGCTGATTATGAATCGTTAAGCTAAAGTCATTATCATTAAAGGCACTCACGCCGTTTTCAATCGCAGCCAATGCTTTTTTTAGTGGGGCAAGTTGCCAACTAAAAATACCAGCGAGCAATAAAAAAGTAACCGTCGTTAAAATTATAGGTCCAATTGCAAAAAAGTGACTCTGTGTGAACAGGTTCGTTAACAATAAACCATAGAGTAAAATGAGCGTGCATACACTGATGTATAAACGGTTAAAAACAGATTTTTTTGCCATTAAGCGGAAATCTCAAACTTTTTCATACGACGATAAAGGGCTGAACGACTAAGGCCAAGCTGTTTAGCAGCTTCAGAAATAACACCACTGGCATGATTAATCGCGTTTTTAATGTCATTTTCAGTCACTTCTTCATTATTCGTTGATAACAATGATTGAGGTAACTCTACTTCTAAACCGAGCACATCACTATCAATCAATTTATTTGCTGATAAAAGTGAAGCTCTTTGCATCACATTCTTTAGTTCTCTAATATTACCAGGCCAAGCATAATGCTTTAGGATTTGAGAGGCCATTTCCGTGAGTTTAAATTCATCACCTAAAAAGAATTCAGCTAAAGGTAAAATGTCGGACTTTCGTTGAGTTAGTGATTTTAAAGGCAATTCAATGACATTGAGTCGATAGTATAAATCTTCACGGAAGTCACCGCTTGCAATAGCACCTTTAATATCAGCATTGGTTGCACTAATAATACGCACTTTTACTTTTAATGTTTCACTGCCGCCAATACGCTCAAATTCTCCAGTTTCTAATACCCGTAATAATTTTGCTTGGCCATCAAGGGATAAGTTACCAATTTCATCAAGAAATAACGTGCCTTTGTCGGCCAATTCAAAGCGACCAATGCGTCGTTTAGTGATACCTGTATAAGAGCCCGCTTCTGCGCCAAATAATTCGGCGGCCATTAAGTCTTGTGATAAAGCGCCAACATTTACTTTAATGAAAGGGCCTTCTTTACAACTTGAGTTGGCTTGTACTATTTCGGCTATTTTCTCTTTACCTGCACCGTTTGGGCCGGTAATAAACACAGAAACATCAGCGTGAGCAACTTGAGTGGTTATTTGCAATAAATCGAACATCGCTTCACTTTGAAAGCGTAAGCCACACAAGTCATATTTTTCGGCTAATACTTGGCGTTTTTTATTGTGTTTTATCGCGGAACTTCTTTGAGCTTGTTGTAGTTCGCCAAGTTCAAGAAGATTGTTCACGGTAATAATTAATTTGTCGTCATCCCAAGGTTTACCTATGTAATCACTAGCGCCTGACTTTACTAATTCTATTGCTGTTTCTAAATGGGTCCATGCGGTCATCAAAATTATCGGTAAATCATCAAAATGCAGACGAATCTTATTAAATAACTCTATACCTTCTTCGCCTGATGTCGTGTCTTTGGTGAAGTTCATATCTTGAATAACGAGATCGTAATGATGTTCAGATAAAGCCGCTAAGCCAAGCTCAGGTGTCAATTGGTGCGCACAATCAATATTATTAATCATAAATAATATTTTTAAAGCATGAGCGATATCTGGGTTGTCATCAATAACGAGAATTCGAGCTTTCATTGGAACTATGTGTCCTTAAATATGATTAACTAAACGATGAACTTAATAGCCAAGGAAGTCTTATTTAATGGCTATTAAGCTTATTTTAGTGCCGTTGTTATGCGCTACGAGTCACTATAGCGGGTGCAATATTCGCGGCACGCTTGGCTGGAAACCATACGGCTAAAATATTAACTACCCACATAACTAAGCCTGTTAACAATAACACACTAAGGTTCATGAAGTTTTGGCTCGCTTGTTCAGATAATTCAAAAGTAATCATCAGGGTAACCAACACACCTATCGATAAACCTATTAAGGTAATGATGCTGTTCTCAGTTAAAAAGTAACGCATAATATCACTTTTCTTCGCACCTAATGCTCGACGTGTTCCTATTTGCTTGCGTTTTTGAGTCACTTGAAATGCGGTCAAACCTGTCATACCTAAACCGGTAATGATAAGTAATACCACACTAATTACCAGCATAGTTAACGCACGACTTCCGCGGCCGTCATACATACGTTTTTGGGTACGTTTTAATAATTCACTGTTATTAATATAACGCCCACGTTCTTGGTAGAAAACATCAATAATATCTTCCATCATTCCAGTGCCTTTACCGGAGTCAACACGAATCAAATAATGAGGTTGCTGATTTTGGCTCCACTTTACTTGTGGTCTTATAATCGACTGGTAAGACTTACCACGGCCATTAAGGCGCTCTCCAACCATAAAGTTACTATAAATACCCACAACTTGCACAGGATCGGCGTTTTTTGCTAACCAAATTGTTTTTCCTAAAGCTGGTTGGTCAGCGAAGAGTGCGGTGGCCATGTCTTGACTGATCATTACCTGTGAGGCATTTTCTGGGGTTGCACTGCTTTCGCCTCTAATCACATCAGTGGCGTTTAGTAATCGTCCTTCAATAAGTGATAACTGTAAAACATCAAAAATATTCTCATCAGAATGAAAAACAACGGTTTTATATTCTTGCGCATCTTCAGCTGTTGCTAAGTAAACGTTAATCATATTCTCTGCGGTAAAAGGTACCGCATTTGAAGGGGCGATATTGATGACATTAGCCATACTTTTTACCCGTTCAATGTCTTTTACTAAGGCTTGACCCACATCTTGTGTTTCATCAAAAAATTCAGGGCTAATACGGATAATGTCTTCATGAGGAATACCTGACGGCATACCCCATTCTCTTAAGGTTTCAGTGGCAACTAGCACCGAGCTGCTTAATACTCCCATGGTAAAAGCTATTTGAATAACCATTAATATCGTTAAAAATTTATTTTGTTTTAAGCTAAGAAAAATTGGCTTAATGTCCATGTTTTTCTCCTTATTGTGACTTTAATTGGCTAGCTGGCGGTGTATTACAAAGACGCCAAATCGGGTAAATACTGGTGACAAGCGTACAAAATATACCAGTAAGAAATGCGTTGGTTATCATAGTAAAATCTAAGGCATAAAGTGGCTCATAATCTTCAACCCTACGAGTATAATCAGACGCATAAACTTGGATGTTCATCATGCCCTGTAGACCGTAATATGCGACGACAATACCTAATAAGCCACCCAAGAAACCTATAATAACCACTTCAATAACATGCTGAGCAATAATGGTCTTCTTTTTCGCCCCTAACGCTCTGCGTAAGCTTACTTCTTTGGTTCTACGCATAAACTTGGCGAGTATAATACCGACGGCATTTAACAGGCAGACCGCAAAAAACAATGTTGATAATATCGAAAATACATTCATGAAATCATTGCGACCATTGATATAGGTAAATTGATCGTTAAGATTGGTCAGATACGTTAAAATTTCACGCGGAAAGCGACCTAACGCTTTTTGTCCCTCAATATAATTGTTCAGTTGCTGGTTATAATTTTCAAGCTGTTCATCTGGAATTTCAGCCCAAAAAGTAACCCACGCACATTCTGAGTTAATTAAACGTTCAGTATTTTCAGTACGGAAACTTCTTGAAATATCAGCATTACCTGCCCAACAATCAAAGCCAGCACGACGTGGTAAATCATTTTCCATAGCGAAGGTATAAGGAATAAAAAAGTTATCCGGACGAGCTGTGTTAAAACTACGATCATAGAACTTACGGGCTAAATGCCAAGTATCTAAAACACCAATTATTTTAAGTGTATGGGTACCAATGCGGACATTTTCACCGACACTATTTTTACCACCGAAAAGCTGATCATTCATTAATTTACTAATAACAATAACGCCTTCACCACTGTTTTCTATGACTTTATCCCAGCCATTACCAAAAAGAAATGGCGGCTCAAACATGGTAAAGAAGTCACTACTAGTTACTGCGGCAAAAGTTCTCAGTGGGTTAATGTTTTCATCATCAACATTTAAAATACCGTAAGTAGACCAGTTAAAGGTTTGCTTAACGCCGGGTAAGTCCATCGCGATTAAATTGAGGGTATCTTTATAAGTGGTATCGACCAAGCGTGATTGATGAGTGACTTCTTCAGCGGTAATTTCACGGTTATCCATTTGCACTAAAAAGATATTTTCACTTTTATGTGCTAAGGGGACTTGTCCACCTTGGTAGCTCATGGTTTTAACTGTTGTATAAAAACCTAAACCAATGGCAATGGTTAAAATGGTTAAGAAAGTCAATGAAGGTTTGTCCCTCAGGCTTTTTAACGCAAGCTGTAAATTATAGTTAAACATGTTTAGCTCCTATGCGCTGCGCATTACGTCTTTAGCAACGGCTTTTTCAATATCGCTAACTTGGCCATCAAATATTTGAATATTACGATGCGCGCGACGCGCTAATTGGTCGTCATGCGTTACCATAATTATAGTGGTACCTTTGCTGTTGATATCTTCAAGCAGTTCCATTACTTGTTGCGCCATTAATGAATCTAAGTTACCGGTCGGTTCATCGGCTAATAAAAACTTGGGGCTACCAGCAATCGCACGGGCAATAGCTACACGTTGTTGTTGGCCACCCGATAATTGAGTTGGCAAGTGCTTCATTCTTGAAGCTAGACCAACTGTTTCAAGTGCATGCTCTATACGTTCTTTACGTTCTTTGGCACTCATACCCCGATAGCGTAATGGAACATCAACATTGTCAAAGAGGGGTAAATCAGGCAAAAGATTAAAGCTTTGAAAAATAAACCCGATTTTTTCATTTCTAATTTCAGAGAGTCTATCATCACTTAATCCTTTTACATTTTGGCCGTCGAGAAAGTAATCACCTTCTTCGAATGTTTCTAATGCGCCTGCTAAATTTAGAAACGTTGTTTTACCTGAGCCTGAAGGGCCTGTTACTGAAACGAATTCACCGCTTTTTATATGTAAATTAACGTTGCGTAGTGCATGTGTTTCAACTAATGCTGTACGGTATATCTTGCTGACATTTTCCATTCTTAACATAGTATTTCCCCTAATTGGTCAGATAAATTTGATCACGATTATTAAAGATATCAATGCTCGATATCACGATTTTGTCACCGGCTTTTAAACCCGATACCACTTCAATTTCTCCAATGCTACGCGCACCCAGTGTTACTTTTTTTCGGGTAGCGTTATCGTTATTAACGATATAAACAATGCGTCCGCCACCACTTTCAACAAAAGCACCGCGACGAATTTTTAAAATATTTTCTTTTGACTCGATTAATATACGAGCACTTACGCGTTGATTTTGGCGGAGGTTGGCAACAACATCGTCATTGAAACGTAAACGACCGACCACTTGTCCGTTAGTTACTTCTGGTGAAATCGCAACAATCTGACCTTGATGAGTTTCACCGTTGAAGCTAATTTCACTGGCAAGGCCAACCCCTAAATCATCAGCAAAGCTTTCTGGAATGTTTACTTCAACTTCAAAGGCACTTAAATCAATAACAGTAATTAATGAGGTGTTTGCAGGAACGCTGTCTTTTTCGCGAATATTGACGCTACCAATAATACCGTCGGTTGGAGCCATAAGTACCAATTCACTGACTTGACGCTTTAAGTCGTCAACTACAAACTGCTGTCTGCCCAATTGTGATTTTTTGCTTTTAAGTTCAAATTCCATACTTTCTTTTTGTAAATCGAAATTCTGCTTAGCATGTTGGTGAGATAATGAAGCGCGCTTAAATTCAGCTAATTTTTCTTCATGTTCTTTTTTGCTAATCAGCGAGCTTTTAATGCTGGTATCAGCACGGTCTTTATTTACTGCGGCCGCTTCTAAATTTACCGCAGACATCTCAATAACTTGTTGAGTATTTAATTGCGTGCTTTTTATTTCGATTTTATGACGACCAACGGCTAGTTCAAGCTGCTCTAGAGTCGCTAACTCTTGTTCATAACGGTTTTTTAACTGTGGACTATTTACCTCAGCAAGTATTTGTCCCTGTTTTACTTGGTCACCCGCCTTAATGAATAAACTAACAATACCTGGGGCGGTGGCATAAAGAGTAGGGCTATTGGCTGCAACCACTTTACCTTGCACACCAATATCACGTTGTAAGTTGCCTTGCTGCACGGTTGCGAAACGTAAGCGCTCTTTTGCAACGGTTAAATCTGAAGAAAACATACTGTTAAACTTTGGTAGCACGAAAATAATAAAGGCAACAATAATGACTAACGCCATTAATCCTTTAATTACGAGTGATTTTTTAACGCCACTTTGCTCTATTTGGACGTCTTGCCCTGAGGTGCCTCTAAACATATCTGCTTCCTGTGCTGAGCTGTTTATCTATTGAAGATGAAACTCAACGTAACTGAATTGTAATTAAGTGTTTTAAAGCAGGAATAGTGCCAATAACTAATGATTTGATTTTTAAGGATATTGTTTGTTTTGTGGTGCGGTCGAACAGTGGGTGTTCGGTGAATTAAGTGGGCGAACAGTCGGAAAATAGAAAGTTGGGAAGCGTTTTTTGATAGTTTAAGAATGTAATAAACGTGTATTTATTTCTTATACACGTTTATTTTTATTCTAAGGTCTTAAACAATAATGACAATAGAGGTTACGCAGCTTTATTTAACTATACGGCTTAGAACCGGAGTTTGGCAAATATCTAATACTGGTGGTGGTTTTTTGTAGAAAAAAGCATTTTCACGTTTTTTACGTTTCGTTATCATTTCGCTAAATTTTGGATGTTCTGTGTTCTTAACTTCAAGGTTTATTTGTTGGTTTTTCGGTACATCGCTCATCATTCGCATGCTGATCATAGGTGTATAATCTTTTTTAGCGACAGGTGTATCACCTTCGATAACAGATGTTCTGGTAATCGCTTGTACGTTGTTCATCCCATAAACCACACGGCCAAATACTGTCATGATTCGATCTAAGTAGCGTGTTGCTTGACCGTTCACAATATAAAAATGGCTTGAAGCTGAATCAGGTTCGTTGCCCCTAGCCATGGCAATAACACCTGGGCAATGTGTTAGCCAAGCTTTTTTCTCACTAGGATTTTGGGCTAAAGCAAAGCCATCTTTAAAACCGGTTTGTTCGGCAAATAGGTCATTCTCTTGAATTTTAGTGAACTGCCAATGTTCATCGGTAGAAAAGTCTCCTTCCATTTTTAACAATGGTACTAATTTGTCTTTGCGGCTGCCATCTTCTGGACCGCCTTGTGCAACAAAACCGTCTATTACGCGATAAAATTTGTTGCCATCGTAATGACCAGATTTCGTAAGTTTTATAAACTGTTCAACATGCTTAGGAGAGAATTGCGGTGCTAGCTCAATCACTACTTCGCCGTGGGGTAGGGTAAGTAATACTGTTTTATTCGCATCTAAAGCGCGCCACTCGTTGTCAATCGGTGTGCTTTCTGCTGAAGCGGTAAAGCCAGCTAGTAATGTGCTGATAGCCAGAATAATCTTAAGTTTCATGGTGTATCCTTTATTTTTATTATTTATTTACCGCTTACTATACAGCAAAATACTTGGCGCAAAACCATGCAGTTGTTAACATAGCGCGATAAAACTTGCAGTTGAATATTTGGAGTGCTCAGTGAACAAAAGCCTTATTACCAACCTTATTGCCTTACTTGTAACATTGGCAGGTTATTTTTTAGGGCAAACATTAGCTTTTACCATCGGCTTGTTTGCTTTGTCGGGTGCTTTTACTAATTGGATTGCGGTACATATGCTTTTCGAAAAAGTGCCATTATTATATGGTTCAGGTGTCATCCCTGCACGTTTTGAAGATTTTAAAATCGCGATTAAAGAATTGATGATGGAGCAATTTTTTACTGAAGAAAATATTGATCGATTTTTATCTGGTAGTTCAGGTGCTGCGGTATCTTTAGACTTAGCACCCGTGATAGAAAAAATAGACTTAAACCCCGCTTTTGATGACTTAATTGACGTGATCGAAAAATCATCATTTGGTGCTATGTTAGCTATGGTTGGTGGTAGTGAAGCATTACAGCCATTACGCGAGCCTTTTATCGAAAAAATGAAAACGACCGTAGGCAAAATTTCACAAAGTGACGAGTTTGCTAATATTCTTAAAGATGAATTAGAGCAACCGACTGTGATCGCAGGTATGAGGGAAAAAGTAAGCGAAATTATTGATCAAAGATTAAGTGAATTAACGCCACAACTTGTAAAGGAAATTATCCAAGCAATGATCCGCAAACACTTAGGTTGGCTAGTGGTGTGGGGCGGCGTATTTGGTGGTGTTATTGGCTTTATCGCCGCAGTTACTAATAATTTCTAAGATCTTATCTCTCTTTTTATCGTAGCGAACTCTGTATAGAATTCGTTGCGATAGTTTTCATTAGAAACATCAAAACACCTCTTGTTATTTGTTAGTCCCTTTTGTGCTATTACTTCCGGTAATTTTTTGGCCTAAGTGCTTTAATTTTAACGTTAGAGGGGCTATGCTTGCGCTTTAAACATAGGGGTTAATCCTCTTATATTAGCGAAGTCGTTAAATAAGACAAACCCCGTTATTGAATAAGGTAACCGTAGACATGTTTGGTAGCTTAAAGGCTTTGCCTGCCGATCCTATTTTAGGCTTATTGGCTAAATATCGTGAAGACACAAACCCACAGAAAATCGATTTGGGTGTTGGTGTTTATAAAAATGAAGCGGGTCACACGGCAATTTTAGATTGTGTGAAAGCGGCAGAAAAATATCGTAACGATCACGAAGATACCAAAGTTTATATTGGTCCTACGGGCTCTCCTGTATTTAATGACGAAATGAGCAAGTTAATTTTTGGTCATCATAAAGTATTAATTGAAAACCGTGCCCGTACGGTATCAACTCCTGGTGGTACTGGCGCATTACGTGTTGCTGCAGAGTTTATTAAATCGTGTAAATCTGGTGCAACTATTTGGGTAAGTGATCCAACATGGGCAAACCATACAGGTTTATTTGAAGCGGCGGGTTTAACCGTTAAAACGTATCCGTATTACGACCATGAAAATAAAACGCTTAATTTCGATGGTATGTTAGCGGCGCTTAAAGAAGTAAGCAGTGATGACGCTGTGTTATTACACGCTTGTTGTCATAACCCAAGTGGTATGGATTTAAGTAATGAGCAATGGCAACAAGTTGTTGAAGTTGCAAAAGATGTTGGCTTCTTACCTCTTGTTGATATGGCTTACCAAGGTTTTGGTGTTGGCTTAGACGAAGATGCTTATGGTCTACGTTTAATGGCTGAAAACGTCAAAGAAATGATCGTGTGTAGTTCATGTTCGAAGAACTTTGGCTTATACCGTGAACGTATTGGTGGCTGTACTATTATTGGTGAAACATCTGCGGCAGTTGATGTTGCTCAGTCAGTATTACTTTATGTTATTCGTGTTATTTATTCTATGCCACCAGCACATGGTGCGGCATTAGTTGAAACAATTTTAAGTTCTGACGAATTACGTACTCAATGGCACGCTGAATTAAAAGTAATGCGTGATCGCATTAACGGCAATCGTCAATTGTTAGTTAATAAATTAGTAGAAAATGGCGTGACCCGTGATTTCAGTTTCATTACTCGTCAAATGGGGATGTTCTCGTTTTTAGGTATTACCCCAGAGCAAGTAAAACAATTGCAAGATGAATATAGTATTTATATGGTGGGTTCAAGCCGTATGAGTATTGCTGGTATTGCCAATCAAAATGTTGATTACTTAGCGCAGTCAATCGCTAAAGTATTGTAGATTTGTATTTTATCGTCATCTAGATCGTCCAACGATTGAGATGACGAAGTAATATTAAAAAGCCAAAACATGTCATGTGTTTTGGCTTTTTATGTTCAGGATGAACGGTATGTCACGGTGCCATGGATGGCAAGGAGTGACGAATGTTCACGACTGCATGGATGCAGAAGATAGAGCGAAGCATGGATGCCCGAGCCGAGGGTGGCCTTTCTCAGACATCCTACCTTTCAAGGCATTAGTGCATCCTTGCACGTCAACGGTCATGACTCTAAATTTATAAAGCAACATCCTCTAATAATTTTTCAACTATTTCAACGGCTTGAACGTATTCCACATCATTAACAAAATCTGAAAGTTTTGATACTTGTTGGCAGTATTGGCTATTGGTTACCAGTAATTGCAAATCAGGCAGTAATTCCTCAGCAGAAAAATCTGCATGGTGTAATTTAGGCAATATTGCGGTTAACATTTCACAGAATGCTACTTTGCTGAAATGAACCGTTTTTTCTTGCTTGGTAACTTGGTTGAAAACAGTACTAAGTTGCTGTAATAAAATGGTTAATGACTGAACGATAGCAGCCAATATTGAAGATGGGTAGGCGTTTTTCTCTAGTGATAACTCAAAAGCATTGCAAAGCCTTACCAACTCATAAGCACCAATATAAGCGGCGTTTGACTTTAACGTGTGAATCGTTCGATAAAGTAAATCCAAATCAGTTTTTTCGTTAATGGTGCTTAAGTTAGCAACTGTTTGTCCTTGGCTCTTATAAAAATCCCTCACTAAACTGAGATATAATTTTGTACGACCTCCCATCTTCTTTAACGCTTGTGCAGGGGTTAACATTTGAATTTCTTCTAGCTGAGCAATGACTTTATCATCATCTTTTTTCGGTTGATAGTGGCACAAGGTCTGATTTTTATCAGTCAAATTTTGACGACCTACAGAGGAATAAACTAGATGCTTTATTATGCACTGGTATAGTTGTTCAGGAGATATTGGCTTACTTAAGTGATCACACATGCCCGCTTGTTGGCTTTTTAAAACATCTTCGGCCATTGCCTGTGCTGTCATCGCAATAATGGGTAGTGTGGCTAATTTGAGCTCATTTTTGATGATTTTTGTTGCGGTCAAGCCATCCATTTCAGGCATTTGAATATCCATAAGCACTAAGTCATAGTTATTCAGTTGTACCTTTTCTAAGGCAATCACGCCGTTTTCAGCGACATCAACTTGTGCACGTGTGTCTTTTAAGAAACCTAGTGCAACTTGGCGATTAATAGCGTTGTCATCAACAAGAAGAATTTTGGCACGGGAGAAATCAGGAATAACTTCGTCTTGCCACTTAGAAGGTAACATTTTATCAGGTCTATCAAGTAGCACATTACGAATTGCGGTTGATAAGGTAGATTTATTTACGGGTTTCTCTAAATATTGATGGATAATAACGTTTGATTGTTCGGCACTTTCTCTGGCCAAGTCATGATCAAATGCGGAGACCATTAATATTTGTGGTGACGTTTTTAACGGTAATTCCATTATTTTTTTGGATGTTTCGATACCATCAATTTCTGGCATACGCCAATCCATAAAAATAATATCAAAAGCTTGATCTGTGTACTGAGCCGTTTGAATTTTATCGATCGCTTCAAAGCCATTATCGCATTGCTCAACGGTTAAGCCCCATTGGGAAAGTAGCTCAACTAAAACCACTCGAGCAATTTCAGCATCATCAACGACTAATACTTTTAAGGTGTTAAAATCATCTGCGCTGATAGTCGGTTTATTTACACCTTGTTTTGATTTACCTAAAAGTACAGTAAAAGAAAAAGTAGACCCCGCGCCTTGCTTACTTTTTATATTGATTTCGCCGCCCATGAGCTGGGTTAACTGTTTTGAAATAGCAAGGCCTAAGCCGGTGCCTCCATACTTTCGAGTCATACTATCGTCAGCTTGCGAAAATGATTGAAAAAGTTCTTCTTGTTGCAGTTCACACATACCAATGCCGGTATCTGTAATCGTAAACTGTAATAATATATCGTCTTTTGTTTCTTCGGAGGCTGCTACTTCGATACAGACAGTGCCTTTATCAGTGAACTTAATTGCATTGTTCACTAAGTTAATTAATATTTGTTGTAAGCGTAAGGGGTCTCCTACTAAGCTATGAGGGATAGAGTTACTGATATTAGTGATCAGCTCAAGACCTTTGGAATGCGCGTTCATCGCACTAATATTTATGGTTTTTGCCATAATATCGTCAAGATCAAATAGCGTTTTTTCAATAGAAAGTTTACCTGCTTCTATTTTAGAAAAATCGAGAATGTCATTTATCAAGCCTAATAGTGCTTCACCGGCACTGAGAATTTTTTCTACGTAGTCTGTTTGTTCACAATTAAGATGGGTTTTTAAGGTTAAGCGGCTTAAGCCGATGACGGCATTCATTGGCGTGCGAATTTCGTGGCTCATTTTGGCGAGAAAATCTGATTTCGCGGCGGTAGCTTTTTCTGCTTTTTCTTTCGCAGCTTTTAGTAGATTTTCAGCTTCAGCTCGTTCTGTAACATCACGGCATACACCCAATAAGCCGATAAGCTTGCCACTTTCGTCATAAAAAGGTGATTTTAAGGTGTCGAGTAGTACTTTTTTACCATCCGGGTAAGTAACCCACTCTTCTAGGCGAACGATGTCTTGTGTTGCGAGAATTTTTTTATCCGCCTCACGAAACCATTGAACTATGTTTTCGTCATCGAATAACTCTTCATCTTTAGAGCCAATAATTTGCTCTATAGGTTGTCCTATTAGTTTAGCAAAGGCATTATTACAAGATATATAAGTAAAAGAAGTGTCTTTAGCAAAAATAATATCGGGAGTAGCGTTTAAAACCCCCTTTAAAAGAGATACGAGTTTTATATTACTGTCCATGTTTATTCTCCGTGTATTGTATTCTTCCATGTTTCTAGCTAAATATTTTTAGGTATTTCAGCTAAAATCTACAGCCGGTAAAAACCGACTTAGCAATGCAAATAAATCATCCGGATTTATCGGCTTAATTATGTGTTCATTCATACCTACATTTTTACTAGTCTCGATATCTTTTGCCATAGCGTGTGCTGTCATCGCAATTATAGGTAGCTTGGTTAATTGTAGATCAGTTCTAATTTTTTGACAGGCGGTTAAACCATCCATTTCTGGCATTTGTATATCCATAAGCACCAAGTCGTAATTATTTTGCTGAATTTTATCAATTGCCTGTAGGCCATTATGAGCAATATCTAACTGAACACCTGTATCAGCAAGGAAGGTTTTGGCCACTAATAAGTTCATCTCATTATCTTCAACTAATAAAATATGGGAGTTGGAAAAATTAGGGATTTTTGTTTGTGGTATCGTCTTATTTTCTTCAATACTTCTTTGTGGTGCATGCATCAATAGCGTATTTTGCAATGTCGCTATTAAGGTCGTTTTATTGACAGGTTTTTCAATAAACTGAGCAATAGGCACTTGTTCAGTCAGCGCAGCATGTCTTGCAGAATCTTTGTCGTAAGCTGAGACCATTAAAACTTGTGGTAAGGGTTTTAACATCGTTCCTGATGGTAATTGGCTTATTCTTTTACTGGCTTCAATTCCGTCCATTTCTGGCATACGCCAATCCATAAAAACTAAGTCGTATGGTTGGTTTTTTGCTTGTGCTTCACTAACTAAGGCAATGGCATGTTCGCCATTGCCGGTTTGTTTTGCTTGAATTCCACATTCTGCTAGGGCCGAGGTTAGCACGGTTCGCGCAAGGGGGATGTCATCAACAACTAATACTTTTAATTGCGAAAAATCAGTGGGTAAAAACTTTGTGGCGAGTAGAGGGGGGTCAACTTTGCCGACTGTTGTGGTGAAATAAAAGGTACTACCTTCTTGAAGTTTACTTTTTAGCCATATTTTTCCACCCATCAGTTCGGTGAGTTGTTTGGCTATGGCTAAACCTAAACCTGTGCCGCCATATTTTCTAGTGATAGAGTCGTCAGCTTGGTTAAATGATTGAAAAAGTTTTTCTTGATGTTGTTCATCCATGCCTATGCCGGTATCGCTCACTGAACATTGCAAAAGAGCACACTTTTCGTTTTGTTTATTAATCGTTACATTAAGGTATATAGAGCCTTTATCGGTAAATTTGACCGCATTATTGAGTAAGTTCACTAACACTTGTTGTAGTCTAAAAGGGTCACCTAGCAGCACTGTAGGAACGTTATCTTCAACTTGAGTGATTAATTCTAGCCCTTTAGCATGTGCCCCCATTGCCGTTAAATTAATTGATCGATTAACTAATTCATGAAAATTAAAAGGTGTGGATTCAACTGATAACTTTCCTGCTTCTATTTTTGAAAAGTCCAAAATGTCGTTTAATAAATTAAGTAATGATTCACCTGAACTGAGAATCTTATCCAAATAATCCCTTTGCTCATGGTTGAGTTGCGTTTTTAAAGTTAAATGGCTTAAGCCGATAACGGCATTCATCGGGGTGCGAATTTCATGGCTCATGCGAGCGAGAAAATCAGACTTTGCTTCCGTGGCTTTTTCCGCTTTATTTCTTGCTACACGTAATTCGTTTTCTGCAGCCACACGGTCAGTGACGTCTCGACAAACGCCAAGTAAACCAATGAGGTTACCTTGTTTGTCATAAAAGGGAGATTTAAGCGTGTCTAATAGTACTTTTCGACCATCAGGGTAGGTTGCCCATTCCTCTAAGCGAATTGTTTTTTGTGTGGTTAGTAACTTTGAGTCAGCGACTCTAATTCGTTTTGCCTGCTCTGAATTGTTAAAAAGCTCTGTATCGGTAAAACCTAATATTTCATCTGGCGCACGTTTAATTAAATCACCAAAGGCATTGTTACAGGCTATATATTTGAACGAGGTGTCTTTAGCAAAAATGAGATCCGGTGAAGCATTCAAAATACCTTTTAAGAGTGAAACTAATTCTTCATTTTTGCTTAGCATACTACTACCTGTTTTTATTTGTGAGGTTTCAATGTTAAATGTGGAAATCGCCATCATCGGCTAGAGAAATTTTTTCTACTTTCGTAATAGCATTAATATTTAGTGGGCCGTAGATATGTGGATATAAACCGCCTGTTGCTGGCTCCCATTTTACTTGAGGCGAAATGAGTTTTTTATCAACCACTAAAATAAGGGGCTGCGCTTTGTCTCGGTAATATTTATTGGCAATGCGGTTTAATTGGCTTCTGGGGGAGGCATGAATAAACCCTTCACTTTGCAGCGAGTCTCGAACTAAACTGCCATTATCAAGTGCTTGTTGGTACTCAGCTTGTGATGATAATAGATAAATATTAGGGTCACTTAGCCCGGCATACATACGGACAAAAATATTACTTAGCGCTTGCTGCTCTTCATCTTGATAAATATAGTCAACGCGAAAAGACCCTTTTAAGGTTTTATTTTCAAGTGTTTGGCTGACAATGCTAATTTCTGCACGTGCGGTCCAATCTGTATTGGTTAACCAAACAGGAATACTATCGAAGAATACTCGACTGCCTTGTTTCTCAAAGGTATATACTTTTCCTCGCTTTAATTCTGAATAGCTATCGGAACGTAAAATTGAATTGATTTCTATTTTAAAACCCATGGTATTTTCCTTTAAGATTCTTTATTTGTACTAGGTGAAAGGTCAACTTGCCTGAAGCAAGGACCATAGGTGCTGCTGTCGCTTGCACTACGTGGTATTGCCATTAATGGACGAGCAAACTTTTGTAGGGTAAACATAAGTTCGTGTGCGCGAATAATATCGCCTTGTCCACCGCCATTCCAAGCGCCATGTAATTTTTCTATCATTTCACTGTAAGTTGTGTCGAAACGTTCGATTAATTGCCATGCCTTATCAGGTACATCGGCTTGCTGGTAGCCGCCAACAGGAACCTCTGCCATTGGCCAAACATCAGGAAAATCTAATTCTTTGTCGTCAAAAAGAAAATCACCACCTTGAGGGCATTGAATTATTTTTCGTCTTTTCTTAATCTCCCAAAAACGATAAAAGTGAGCAAGGTCGTCCATTCCGGTATCAGCAGGGCTGTTGCCATGGGATCCTTCGCCTTGGCGTTTTATCAGTGTGATGGCATATTTTACTTTTTCAATAGAGTCGACTACATACATAGCTAGCGGGCCAGAGATTTGATTATCAACACACAGCTCGGGTTGTAAACGCTCAAATAAGGTTAATATATGATCGTACAATTCACCGACCGTACTGTGATCCGTATGATCGCATGAAAACGTTTCACCACTTATCGGCACAATGTGCTCAGGCATTTCTATTTCCATAAAATCAATAATGGACTGTTCATTTAAACCCGATAATTTCACCGTTAAATCCGGGTGAACACCTCCAGGTAACTTACCTGGATAAACAGGAACAGCCGTTTTTATTTGTGGTGCCTCACCTAACGATGCCAACATATTGCAAGCAAATGACATATGAAGCATTTCTTCATGAATAATTTCGCGTAACGAAGCAGCCATGGGATGGCGTTCATCTTTTATTGACCATAATGCGGCTAAATAAGGTGGCATAGTTGCGAATTCGAGCGTGACCGCACTTTGTAATAAATGCTTTAATAACGTCAAATTAAGGGAGTGATTTTCTTCAGTCAGCTTATGCTTGAATAACGCATCAGCAAAATTAAAAAGTGACGTTAAGTTATGTGTTTTCGAAAGAATTTCATTTTCAATTTTCTTGAGTTGAGCTGTTAATTTTTTAAGCATGAGCAGTCTCATCTTGTTGGTTTAAATGTTCAGCTAAACGATGGGCTAATGCCGTTAATGTTAACGTTGGGTTTACGGCACTATTAGACGAAAATACGCCATTAGAGCAGATATAAAGATTAGCTATGTTGTGCACTTTTAGGTTGGCATCGGTAACACCGGTTTCAGCGGTTGCAGACATGCGGCAAGTGCCTGTTGTGTGATCCCCTCGTGGCGTTTGTTTAAACGTTTTCACCACTTCCAAGCCCATTTTTTCAATAATTGTTTTCATAAATTCTATGTGGGTATCTGCTCGTTTATCATCTTCTTCGGTTTTCTGATAATCAATTTTTGTTAATGGTAATCCAAAACGATCTTTACCTTCTCCAATTGAGAGGCGGCTATCGTATTGACCTACTTCTTCCATAAAGGCTTGTAGTTTGAATTCACAGGCGCCGCGTATTTTTTTATTTATGTCAACCTTAGACATACCGTCAATCATAAGTTGAGCAATATCGATTTTTGGACGAGTTCGGTCTTTAAATAAAAATAACTTACCATTTTTTTGCTGCTCGGGCGAATCATAAGTACGAGACATTAATGTAGGGAAATCATACTCCTGCCACAAACCATGGGGATTACTTGATGCTCGACCTGTCACTTCTAACATTGAATGAGTGACTATAAAACGACCTACTAGGTCATGGTCATTGCCAATACCATGTAGCCAGTGTTTACTCGTTGACGCCATTAATAATTTAGGTATTTCATAAGCACCAGCACATAAAATAATTTTTTTAGCGGTAACTGTAAAAACTTCGTTGGTTTGATTATTAATATAATCAACGCCGCTTATTTGTGTTTTGCTCTTTGCGATTATATTAGTGACTACAGATTGAGTGAGCACTTTAAAATTAATAAAATTAGGGTTTTCAACAAGGTCTTGTAATACATACTGAGCTGAAAAACGTGCACCATAAGGACAATATTTACAGGTACCGGTTGTCATGCACTTTCTATATCGGGCTACGGGCATTTTTCCTGGTTGAATATCCAATGCATGAAATGCTTTTATCATTTCACCGTCGGCGGCTGTCCATTCGAAAGGGGGAATAGGATATGGCGTTGAACGGGGTTGCCAGCTCTCATTCTCATCACCACACACCGACATGTATTCCTCTGCCTGAGCATAATAAGGCTCAAGTTCGTGGTAATCTATCGGCCAATCTGCACCTTGACCAGTATTGGTGAATAATTGAAAGTCTTCTGGTTTAAAGCGTAAAGCCCAACCGCCCCAATGCATTGTTGAACCACCGAATGCTCTTACACGCCCACCTGATGTAGTCCAAGTTGGTTTATCATCTTTACCTATGGTTGATTGGTTATCTGACTTTTTGTCATAGGTGTATTGATAAGGTAAAGGTCCGTCTGCGCAGGTTGTATAATTCCACCATTGTCGACGTTCTTTAGCAGGAATTAAATCGCCGGCCTCGAGCATGAGTAATTTCGTTAGTGGATTTTTTTCTAATATTTTTTTTGCCAATACGGTTGCCGCTGCGCCAGAACCAACAATAATGTAATCATGTTCTTCCATGTGAAACTCCTTTGGCACTAAGTTTTTTGTTCGAATATGCGTGCTAATTGTTCATTATTGTAACGACTACCTTTGACATAACCTTTGTAGTTTACGCCTTTAACTTTGATGACTTCTCCACTCGTTTTGCTTTGGCCACCAAAGTGTTTAAAGCCACCCGACAATACTTGCATGCGAATAAATTCGTCAACGACATAGTATTTTGTATGGGCGAGTAAGGTCGTTAATATAGCGTGTGGTTTTTCAGTCTCATTTTCTGGTTGGTTATGGGGGACTTTATAACTGAAAAATAGTTTCTGATAGGCTTCTTGTGCACCATACAGTTGAATTAGCTCTTCGATAACTAAAATAGCATTCTTGTATTCTGCGCTATAGCTGGGCTGCTGCTCGGTTTTTACTTTGATCATTTCTAACCAAGCACTTTTTAAATTTTTAGACTCGTTATAAACATCTTTCCAATGCTCACCAATGTGTGCAAATATTTGCCAAAGTTTTTCAATTTGGCTTGCTGATAAAGTACAAGGTTCACTAAACATAAGATTAGCGGTTATTGTTGTTTGGGAAAGCTTTCCTCCAAGAGTGTTATTTTCCTGCGCCATACTGACTCCTTGTTTTGGCTAAATATCCTGTAATTAACCAGATTAAATCATTTTCTATGAGTTTGTCTATTTATGTTAAAAAAAAGTTATCCTTGTTGATGTGATATGGAGCGATAATAACGCTGCTTATCAAGGCTGAAATTATGCTACATTAGCAACGAAATTTTTTAGGGAAAATGATAATGACAGAACAAACAAATTTTCAACATATGCAGTTAGCCACTTTGCATGAAGGAATGAATGAAAAAAAATATGTAGTGGTTGATATTCGCGATGCTACTTCGTTTCAAGCAAACCATATTCCGGGTGCTATTCATTTGAGCAATGAAAATTTTTCAGACTTTATTCGTGAAGCTGACTTAGACGCGCCTGTTGTGGTTTGTTGTTATCATGGAATTTCTAGCCAACAAGCGGCGCAATTTCTAATCAGCCAAGACTTTACCGACGTTTATTCACTTGACGGTGGTTTTACCGATTGGCAAATACGTTTTCCCACTGATGTCGAAGTTAGCTAGGTAATCGAAGAATGTCTGAATTTGGTGAAAATAATGAGTTAAGTCCGCTGGTAAAAGTAACTCAACATAATATTGCTTTATTATTTGCTAATTACTTAATGAGCCTTGATATTTCCGCGAATGTGCAAAAGCATGACAGCGAATATATTATTCATTGCCAAACGACTAAGCTTGACCGTGCGAAGGATATTTTTGCCGAGTTTATTGCCGATCCTTACCAAGAAAAATATCAGCAGGCGGCATGGAATAGCGCTGAAGTAACTCAAGTTAGTGATAATTCACCGTCATTACTCGCGAGTTTTCAGCAACAATTTCTTGCCCATGCTGGCTGGGTAACGTTAACAATATTTACTCTTTGTTGGCTAGTTTTTATGGCGAGTACGCTTGGTTTTGCTCAGCCCACTTTTCAATTACTACACTTTTATCCACAGTTAAGTCTTGAGGCTTTTTTGGACTCTCCTTTACGATTATTAGGCCCCGCTTTATTTCACTTTTCATGGTTACATATTGTTTTTAATACCATGTGGTGGTGGCAATTGGGTGGTAGTGTTGAACGGGTTTTAGGTAAAGGGGCGTTAATAAATTTATTCTTGATCACCGCATTAGCTTCCAACCTAGGACAATTCATAGTCTCCGGGCCTAACTTTGGTGGTTTATCTGGGGTTGTGTATGGTTTGGTTGGTTATGTGTGGTGGTATGGCTGGTTAGCACCAGAAAAAGCGCTGTTTATTTCGAAACCGATTATTGGCTTTTTGCTCTTTTGGTTATTGCTAGGTTTTGCTGATGTATTGCCCGTTAATATGGCAAATACCGCACATTTACTCGGTTTAGTCAGTGGTTGTTTGTTGGCGGCAGTTAATATATTTTTATTGAAACGCCGTTAATTAGTGATTAGGCCGAAAATGATTTCGGCCGAGTTTATTAGTTATCAAGCCACTGAGTGAAAAGTAATTTTTTAATTAATGGCTTACCTGTTTCTTTAATTAAAAGGCTTTTGACTTTTTCTTCACATAAGCGCTGAATTTCATGACGCCCATTGATAGATTTTACTTTTGCTTGGGGTTGCTGACCAATAATGGTAATAATTGCATCGCGTAGTAATGGCGAGTGATGTTCAACCACTTCATAGTTTGATGAATCTTCAATCATTAACTCTACAGTTAAGCGTACATAACCTAGCTTCTTTTTTACCGCGACATAGTTAGTAATAATCGCCGGTTCAAAACCAAAATAAGCATAATCAGCAGCCTTTGTAGAGGAAGTTGGTAGGGAAAATGTTAATAATGCTGTTAATAATAATAAAGTTTTTTTCATATTTACCGCTCTAAATCACAGGAGAATCAAGATTACTATCGGCTATATTACCTCGAATCTTTAATTTTTATTAGCTAATTATTTTTCATTTTATTATTGTGAATCAATTCATGACCAGCAGACAATAAATTACCGGCGACATAAACAGGGAAATACTGGTATGATATGGTGGTTATTCGTTAATTAAAATAGTCATTATTTACTTGTTATGAAGCAGTTACATTCATTATTTCCCGTTACTATGTACACCACTTGGCAGTCTTCTGCCGGCTCGATATTACCTGAACATTTATTAAGTTGGTTACTCGACCCTAGTTCATTAACTGCGCGCTTAAGTCAGTATTGTCAGCAATTTCGTGTTGAGGTCATAGGGCAAAAAATTCAGCCCTGCTCTGCGCAAGAAGCAACTACAGATATTAATGTAGGTGAAGATGTTTTAGTACGTGAAGTCTTATTATTCTGTGATGATATTCCGCAAGTGTTTGCCCGTAGTTTATTACCCTTAAAAAGCTTAACCGGTGAAGAACAACAATTAGCCCATTTAGGGAATCAGTCGTTAGGGCAAGTACTGTTTAGTAAAAAAGAATTAAGAAGAAAGAGTATTGAAATATCGAGTTTTTCTGAAAGTAACCCAGTGGCTACGTTAGCTAAGCAACTAGGTTTAACCGTGCAAGGTGAACTTTGGGGACGGCGTTCAACCTTTATGTTACATAATAAAGCGTTAATGGTTGCTGAGGTATTCCTACCGAATGCTTTTGCTTATCAGCAAGATTATAGTAAAACACAGCAGGAAAAAATTCATGAAAGCCGTTGAGACAGAAAGCCGGTTAGCGGAAAAATGGCAGGGTATTATTCAAATAACCCGCGCCGATAAACCTATTGGTACCTATTTATTATTATGGCCCACTTATTGGGCATTATGGATTGCTTGTGATGGTTTTCCTCCCTTACCTTGGTTAATTATTTTTACCTTAGGTGTCTTTGTGATGCGCAGTGCAGGGTGTGTCATCAACGACTGGGCAGACCGCAAAATAGACGGACAAGTGAAGCGAACCCAAGATCGGCCATTAGTGTCAGGGGTATTGACGTCTAATGACGCGTTATCGTTATTTGGCGCACTAATAGGTATAGCACTAGGGCTCGTATTAACCTTAAGTTGGTATACCATTCAATTATCCGTTATTGCGGTAATATTGGCAGCAAGTTATCCGTTTATGAAGCGTTATACTCAATTACCGCAAGTGGTGCTGGGTGCCGCTTTTAGTTGGGGTATGATCATGGCATTTTCTGAAGCTACGGGTGAGATACCTGTGGTCGCCTGGTTACTGTTTAGCGCTAACGTATTATGGACTGTTGCTTACGACACTATGTATGCCATGGTTGACCGAGATGATGATTTAAAAATTGGCGTAAAATCAACGGCTATCTTATTTGGTCAGCACGACAAGCGTATTATCTTATTACTGCAACTTTTAACATTAGCCTTATTAGTCAGTGTTGGTGAAATACTCGCGTTTGGTTGGCCTTACCAATTAAGCTTAGTGATTGCCGCAGGGTTCTTTTGTTATCAGCAAATATTAATTGTTAATCGAGAGCGTGATAAATGCTTCCAAGCTTTTTTGAATAACCATTTTGTTGGCTTGGTGGTATTTATTGGTATTGCGATTGAGCATTTGTAGTGGTTTTTATTCTGTCATTCTATATTTCCCTATAAATATAAATATAAATATAAATATAAATATAAATATAGGTACTTAGGTTTAGTTGAGAACAATGAAATTGTTCTTCAGGATCTGAGTATTTAAATACTAGATCCTGAAACAAGTTCAGGATGACGAAGTGTTAAATTAACGAATAATACTCTGTAAAACCTCAATGTCGACCAGCTGCGTCACTGATGATTTCAGCAAACCAAGCGTACTACTATCAACGAGTTTATTATCTTCATCGCTATTAATATAGCCGTGTTCAATCATGGCATTAATTAACGTTGCCTGAGATTTTTTATCAACAAACTCAGCAGCATTAATATTATTGAGTACCGATAAACGTTTGGCAATAGAGACAACTTTTTCTTCGAGGTCGCTTTTCGCAATAGGTGAGAAGCGGTTGATTAACGAACATATAATTGTAAAACGTTGTACGGTTTCATTAATGCATTCGCCCATTATTCGAATATTACTACTGAGCTCTATATCGTCGACAACACTAAAAAATCCCGCTTTACTTTGTTTGATAATCTCTTGTTCGGTTAAAAAATTTAATATTTGTTCTGTCTGTTCGCTAACTTCATTTTCATTTTGCCATAAGAATAAATCACCCTTAAGCAACACAACAAGGCGTTGTACTTGCTCTACTATTACCTCTAAATTAGCTTTGCTGTGGCGATTTAACAAACGACAAATAAATGCAGGAATAACATAGCTGTGCAAAATGTTATTTCGGTAATAGCGCATTTCTAACGTGGCTTTTTCAGACAATGAAATAATATCGCCATAGCTATCTTTGTTAACCGTGACTTTATTGAGAGCGATGACTTCATCAAGTAATTGTTGACCGTTTTCTACGGGAATAGAGAGATGCTTACTGTAAGGCACACTACGTTGTAAGCTTAAGAAGAAATCTAATTGTCTGATTAACTCTACTTTAGAGAGCGCTTTATTTTTACATGCATGAAGAATAAGTGCCACTAAGGCGGTGCCGTTAATGGCCGCACATTGGTTGATATTCATCATGACCTGATTAGCTAAAATATTCACGCTAGGCGTTAACCAGTTTGGTTTTTGTGGGTCTATGGGATCAATATCCTGTTTCCAGTCAGGAACTTGTTTATTTAAAAATTGATTAATATTAATCGGCTCGCCAAAATTTACATAACCTTTACCGTAATTACGTAAATTTTTTATGGCTTTAAGTACGCCAAACATAGATTCATTTTTCTTTTGGCTGCCGCTCAATTCTTTATGATAAGTGCCCACTTCCATCACATGCTCATAGCCTAAATATACGGGCACTAAGGTTAATGGACGATCGATACCACGTAATAAGCTTTGAATGGTCATCGCAAGCATACCTGTTTTCGGTGTTAACAAACGACCTGTTCTGCTTCGACCACCTTCAGAGTAGTACTTAACCGAATAGCCTCGCTCAAATAACAAACCTAAGTATTCACGGAAAATAGTGGAATATAAACGATTGCCTTTAAAGCTACGGCGAATGAAAAATGCACCCGCTTTACGAAATATTGGACCTGCTGGCCAAAAATTTAAATTAATACCCGCTGCGATACGTGGGGTAACAAGGCCTTCTTGAAAAATTACATAGGTAAGCAGTAAATAGTCCATGTGGCTACGATGACAAGGCACATAAATAATTTCATGTCCTTCTTGGGCTAAATCGCGTAGTACTTTGGCATTATTAATATTGATACCGCTATACAAACGGTTCCATAACCAATTTAATATACGGGCGCCTAAACGCACTATAGAGTCGCGATAATCTCCAGCAATTTCGTCCATAATGGCAAGTGCTTGCTTTTTTACTTCTGCTTCACTGATTGCTTTGCTTTTTGCCTCATCTCTCATTAAGCGTTTAATGGAAGGATTGGCTAATAATGTGGCAAACATCTGTTGGCGGTGCATTAACCTTGGGCCAGTTGCTGCAATGGTTTGACGATAAAAATGAAAGCGAGCAATACGTATTAGTTTTTGTGCGCTAGCTTGGGTTGTACCATGTTTGTCTGCCATAAAACGAAAAGAAATGGCTTCGCTAAAACGTACGAGAGTATTTCGTCCTAAAAACAAAACAATAAAACATTTTCGCAACCAAGACGGAGATTCTTGATCCGCTAAAACAGTTCCTATACTGGCATTATTATGCTCTTTAGTGGGAGTTCTTCCCCAAATAACATGAGCCGGAATTAGCTGTGCATTAAGTGTTTCGTCTTTACTGTGTTGTTTTAATAACTCAAAACCTTGACTGATTGCGTCGGTATTACCGGTTTGTCGCCAACGAAAAAGTGGAGTAGGTTTCTCTAGACATAATAAGCGAGAAAAACTTATATCATTGATAACAACAGGGCTGAGAGGATCGGGAAGCTTTAAACTTTTACAAGCTTTACGTAATGACAAAATATCACTGGCTGATTGATGACGTATCACATAAAACTGGGGTTGCTCAGGCTTTACTTCGTCTGATGCTAAATAGTTATCAGGCACTATTTTGCAATGAACAAGTAATTTTATTGGGAAACGTAAGAGGAAATAAAAAAATGAACGTAAGAGTGACATTGCGTTTTTCTCTGAATTATTAAGCTTTTAGATGTATTTATAAAGGATTTGCTATAAATTTATTGTAGCATGTTGGATTAGCTTTGTCGTAATCGTCAGCCACACTCACCCCTTTCGTTATTTATAGAGTAAATTATGAGCACAGTACAGAAAAAATTTGCCATATTTGTCGATGTACAAAATATTTATTACACCACCCGTGATACTTATCAACGGCAATTTAATTACCGAAAGTTTTGGCAGCAAATTAGTGAACAAGGCGACATTGTTATTGCCAATGCTTACGCTACTCAACGTAGTGATGACGCACAGCATAAGTTTCAAAAAGCTTTAAAACATATTGGTTTTGACGTAAAACTTAAACCCTTTATACAGCGTCGAGATGGATCAGCAAAAGGTGATTGGGATGTTGGTATTACCATCGATGTGATGGAAAGTGCTGCCGATGTTGATACGGTTATTCTTTTGTCCGGAGATGGTGATTTTGATCTGTTGTTGAAACGAATTAAAGAGCGTTATGGCGTTGATACGCAAGTTTATGGTGTTTCTGCTTTGACAGCAAACTCATTAATTAACGCAAGCGATGAGTTTTTTCCCATTGATGATTGGCTGCTAATGTAGTTGTCTCGTTCGAAAAAATATTATTTAAAATAAGTTAACCCCTTTTTCTTTTATGAAACGTTTTATTGATACAAGCATTTTTACTTGTATCCGTTTTTTCGTTAAATAAAGGAAGTAATATGACAAAATTAATATCTACAATCGGCTTGGCACTTATTATTACGTTTGGTTTATTTGCCTTTATGGCTTCTTTAATTAGTAGTGATGGTGTCAATATAGCCAAGCCATTGCCTCCGGTAGTTGTTGAGATAGTTAAAATACCGGAAGAGTCTAAAGTCGCCTTTATTGAAAAGGTGATGCTTGATCCGCCACCGCCGCCAGCACCTATGCCAAAAAATGTTATTACTGCTGATGCTGCAGGTGATGCAATAAGTTTGTCTTATCAGCCACTTTCAATAACCTTAAGTGGAGGAGGTACGGGAATTAAGCAATTTCATGGTATCGACAACAGAGATGCTCGTCCGATAGTTCGTATAACTCCCAAGTACCCTATGGATGCTATGAGGAAAGGCACACAAGGATGGGTGAAATTAGCTTTTGATGTTAATGAAGTTGGCAGCGTGGTGAATGTATCTGTCATTGATTCTCAACCGAAACGTATTTTTGATAAAGCCGCTCGACAAGCATTGAGAAAGTGGAAATATCAGGCAAAATCAGTTGACGGAAAATCGATTTTACAAAAAAATCGCACCGTACAACTTGATTTTACAATAGAACAACAAATTTAGGATGTGCTTTTGAAGCTACCTTCAATGATGAAAGGCTGGTTTAATCCAAATATCAGCCCTGAAATATTATTGACTCGTTATATTGCTACCAGCAAAGAGAAGTACATTACTTTGCTGGTTGAGCAATTTAATCAGCCAATTTATCATTACTTATTAAGCCAGTCTGACAAAGAGACGGCAGAAGATGTTATTCAATTAATGTGGTTGAAAGTAATAAAAATTAAAGTAACAGAGCAAGCGCATAGCAATGTGAAAAGTTGGTTGTTCACAATTGCAAGAAATTCACTGATAGATGAATTACGAAGACAGCAACGTTGGCAAAGCCAACCCTTAGATGAAGAAACTTTATTAGTAGATGCTTCATTCTTAGCGAAAATGACTAGTCAATCATTAGAGCAAGAGTTAGATAAGAAAGATAAATTAACCGTATTTAACCATGGAATGACCTTGTTGCCTTTCCTGCAGCGGGAAGCTTTTATTTTTCAGCAAGAAGGTTTTTCAGTGTTACAAATTTCTGAACTAACCGATGAAAGCTTTGAAACCATAAAGAGCCGTTTACGTTATGCCCGTACAAATCTGAAAAAATTCTTGGAAGAAAATCATGAGTGATGAAAAATTTGATAAAGAAATTTCTCTGCTTTATCAACAAAGAAAGCAAGAAATAGACGCGCCTGAAATTAACTTGCCACCAACAAATACAAGAATCAAAAAGCGTTATAGCGCGTTACAAGTACTGAGTATTTTATTCTTTGGGGGCGCGGCATCGTTTGGTATATTGGCGGTGATCAGCCATTTGTCAGTACAAAAAATGACGAAGCCAGATAGGAGTAAGGGCATACCCTTAACGGTTGTTGAGTTAACAGAACTACCAGAATCTCCTGAAGATGTGGTGATTGTTGTGCAAGCACCTTTAGCACCGGAAAAGCCTGCGGTAATTCCTCCTAAGCTTGAGCAAGAAAAAGTCGTTAAAGTACAAAAGCTAAAAACTAACCTTACAGTACTTTTACCTATTGATGTTGTAAATATTATGCCTTCCCCTTCGATTGTTCAGCCTAGGTTGTCTTTGGTGCCAATATATCAAGTGCTCCCTAAATATTCACTTAAAGCGAGTGCAAGTGATCAAGAGGGTAAAGTGATGCTAAGTTATGGTATTACACCAAAGGGTAAGGTTCATAGCATTGTTATTGATGAGTCAAATGTAAACCGAGAATTAGACAGAGCTGCGAAAAGGGCGTTGTCAAAATGGCGATATCAGCCGGATGAATATGAACAAGATCGCTATGAAATTATTTTTGATTTTATGTTAAATGAAAAAAAATAAAACTTTTATTATTTAATTTGAACTTTATGGCTAACAACTACTCATACTATATGAGAGTTTATTTCCCTTAGTGTTTCATGTTTTTATAAAGCGTTTCTTGCCTGCAAGAAACGCCTTTTTTTTGCCTGTTTTTTAATATTTGTTAATCAATTCAGTTGAAGTGTTATGATTAATCATTTTTCAATACTTGTAAAAAATTCGCACCAAAACGATCAAACTTAGTTAAGCCAATGCCTGTAATCGCTAACATTTGTTGTTTATTCGCCGGGTGATTGTTTAGCATTTCTAGCAAAGTAGAATCGCTAAATACTACGAATGCAGGTACATTATTTTCATCAGCTAACTGTTTTCTACACGCTTTTAGTTTTAGCCATAACGGCATGTCAATCGGGTCAACGGCAACTTTTACTTTCTTGGTACTTCCTTTGCTATTGCCATTGTTACTGATACTCTCTGCGACATCTTGGCGAAGCTGTAAGTTTTCTTTACCTGTCAAAATAGGGCGGCTAGTTTCGTTAAGCTTTAAGGCACCAAAGTTTTCTACATCAACGGTGAGAAAACCACGTACGACTAATTGTCGAAAAACACTACGCCAGGTATTCGTATCTATCTCCTTACCAATGCCGTAAGTAGATAAATCTTGATGGTTAAACTGTTTGATTTTTTGATTGCTTGAACCGATCAGAATATCAATTAAATGTACTGCGCCAAATCGTTGCTCACTGCGATATACCGTTGACAGTGCTTTTTGTGCAGCTACACTGGCATCCCATGTTTTGACTGGCGTTAAGCAATTGTCGCAGTTGCCACAATGCTCGGGCGCTTGTTCATTAAAGTAGTTACGTAACACTTTTCGACGACAACCAATAACTTCACATAACCCCAGCATGGCATCTAACTTATTTCGTTCTGAGCGTTTGAATTGCACAGAGCCTTGAGAGTCTTGCATCATTTTATTTAGAAATACCACGTCCTGTAAGCCGTAAATCATCCATGCCGTTGAGGGTAATCCATCACGGCCGGCGCGCCCGGTTTCTTGATAATAGGCTTCGATTGATTTGGGTAAGTCGACATGGGCAACAAAGCGAACATCGGGTTTATCTATGCCCATACCAAAGGCAATTGTGGCGACAATAATAATATTGTCTTCTCGTAAAAAGCGGTTTTGATGAGTTTGTCTGATATCCGCTGATAGTCCTGCGTGATAAGGCAAAGCCGTGAAGCCTTGCTTAGATAAATACTCGGAAAAACTCTCAACACGTTTTCTCGATAAGCAATAAACAATGCCGCACTCGTTTGCATGATTCTGCTCAATAAAGTGCACTAATTGTTTTTTAGCATTCTCTTTTTGACTGATACGGTATTGAATATTAGGTCTGTCAAAACTGGATACGTATTTTTTTGCACTATGTAGATGTAAACGTTCAATGATTTCTTGTTTAGTACGTTCATCAGCGGTAGCTGTTAATGCTATTCTGGGCACGTGTGGAAACTGTTCTTGCAAAAGGCTTAAACTTAAATAGTCACTCCGAAAATCATGGCCCCATTGCGAAACACAATGTGCTTCATCTATGGCGAATAATGAAATATGTAGTTGTGATAGTAAGTTTAATGTTCTGGGCTGAATTAACCGCTCAGGCGCAATATAGAGTAAGTCTATTTCACCCGAGTGTAGTGCTTGTTCAATGTATTGTACTTGCTGAAAATCTAAGGTTGAATTGAGAAAACAGGCCCGTACACCTAATTGTTCTAACGCACTCACTTGATCCTGCATTAACGCTATTAAAGGTGAAATAACAATGCCGACACCACTACGTACTAATGCGGGTATTTGATAACACAAAGACTTGCCACCACCGGTTGGCATTAACACTAAAACATTTTCACCTGAAATAGCTTGGTCAATAATTTCGGCTTGTTGATCACGAAAAGCAGAATAGCCGAAGGTATTTTGTAAAACGCTTAATGCTGAGGTCGCAGGTGGTTGTTTGATGTTCATTATTACCTTAATTCGTGATTAACAATAAATGCACTATAGTTAATTAATGTCGTTTTAGTATCCTTGAAGTGAAGATGGAAGGATTTGATATTCGAACATTAGCGCTAACCAGTTTAATACTCTGTGTGTTATTAGGTTTTGGCTCTTTTGTTTTTGCTCGTGTACATGAATCATTTCGTGGCTTTTACCAATTAGGTATTGGCTACTTTTCGTTTGCCTTAGGTTTTGTTTTAATTGCCTTAAGGTGGCACATTAATGACTTCTTTTCGATTGTATTAGCGAATTTTTTTATTGGTTTTGGCTTAACCCTTATTATTATCGGTATTCTAAAATTTTTACATTACCCCAAGCAAGCCTTCATTAATATATCGAGTATTTTATTAGTTATTTTTGTCATACTTTTTCTTTATTTCACCTACAGTGATGAAAATACCAGCGCACGTATTATTATTATTAGTGCCTTTATTAGTGGCCAGTCTTTTTTTGCTGCTTATAAAACCTATCTGTATGCAAACCCCTTAGGTCGTGTTTTTACGAGGTTTTTAGCTTTTTCGTGTTTTATTTGTGGCGTTACTTTTATGGCACGTGTTGGTCTTACCATCAATTCAGCACCCATTGATAATTTTATGGACGCAGGCTATGTGCATGCTGTATCGATGATTACAATGCAATTACTGGTGATCTCTAGTTGCTTATCGCTTTCGTGGAGCGCAGGGCAAGAATTAGCGCAAAAACTAGAGATACAAGCCACCATTGATTCACTCACTAACCTATATAACCGTCGTGCCTTTGAAGAGTTTGCTAAAAAAGAAATTAATCGTGCGCAACGAAAGCAAACACATATAGCTATTATTTTAATGGATATCGATTTCTTTAAACAAGTAAACGATATTCATGGTCATCAAATCGGCGATGAAGTTCTAAAAGAGTTTAGTCTACGTTTAACGGACAGTTTACGTCCCTATGATATTTTGGCGCGCTATGGTGGCGAAGAATTCATGTTGTTATTACCTGATACCGACACGGAAACAGCGGTAACAATAGCAGAAAAATTAAGAGTGAAAATTGCCCAACCGGTTTTTGACGTTGAAACATTTCCTAAACTTGAAGTCAGTGCTAGCTTTGGTGTTACCAGTATTCAGGCAACAAATATTGATTGGCAAAAATTAGTGGGTGCAGCTGATCACGCTTTATATCAAGCGAAAAATAATGGTCGTAATAAAGTGTGTAGTATTTAAATATCAGTAACGGCGCTCTCCCTAAACAGTCTGTGTTTACATCCCTCCAGAATAATAGATAATACTTATCGTCACTTCACAGCCTAATGAAAAACTCTATGATCAGAGCCGTTCTTGAAAAAGATGTCAGTGCCATTGTTGATATTTATAATTATTATATTGAAGAAACCATAGCAACCTTTGAAGAACAAGCAATAACTACCAAGGATATGCACAAGCGTATTACTAAAGTTGTTGGAGATAACTTGCCCTGGTTTGTTGCAGAAGATGCTTCAGGGCAAGTGATTGGTTATGCGTATGCGTGTAAATGGCGAGAAAGGTTTGCTTATCGATTTTCAGTTGAGGTAACTGTTTACCTTTGCGTAAATCATGCGCAACAAGGGTTGGGCACACAATTATATACTGCGCTTTTCGATGAACTTAAACAGCTTTCTATACATACGGTTATTGGCGGTATTAGCTTACCTAATACGGCAAGTGTTGCTTTACATGAAAAGTTTGGTATGAAGCAAGTTGCACATTTTAAAGACGTTGGTTTTAAATTTGGCCGATGGCTCGATACAGGATATTGGCAAGGTAAAGTGATATGAATATCGAAAGTGTTACCCCAAAAGATTACGCAGAATTATTAGATGTATGGGAAGGTTCAGTTAGGGCAACGCACGACTTTATCAGCGATGAAGATATTGAATTCTTTAAACCCATTATTATAGAACAGGCTTTCCCTGCAGTGGTTTTACGCTGCATAAAGGATAATGAAAATAATATTACTGGTTTCTTAGGAACACACGACAGAAAAATTGAAATGCTTTTTATACGAAGTGATTACAGAGGAAAAGGTGTAGGGAAAATATTACTTAACTATGCTATTAAATCTTTAGACGTTATAAGTGTTGATGTAAATGAACAGAACCCCCAAGCGGTGTGTTTTTATCAGCATATGGGTTTTCATGTTATTTCACGTTCACCCATCGATGATATGGGTAAACCTTTCCCAATACTACATATGAAGCTCTAATTTTATCTATGGTTAATACCATAGTAAACATGCAAGGAATTAATACAGATGTATTCAGGTAAGTGTCTATGTGGCACAGTAAATATCAATATTACAGGTGAAATAAGCGATATTATTCATTGTCATTGCTCGTTGTGTCGAAAAAATAGTGGTACGGCTTACGCCACTAATGGTTTCATTAATACCGCTGACTTTGAAATTATCTCAGGTGAAAATTGTTTAACCGAGTTTTCAACTAAACCGGGTCGATCTCGTCACTTTTGTACTAAGTGTGGTTCGCCTGTTTTCAGTTCAAATGATCAAGACCCAAGCCGACTTCGAATTCGTTTAGGTATTATAACGTCTGATATTTCAGAAAGACCCATTTCTCATAATTTCGTTACATCAAAGGCAAACTGGGAAGATCTTGATGCGGAACTACCTCGATATGATGCCTTTGAGCCGAGCCGTAAATAAGATCTGTTCGTAACGTTTAACCAATCATAAATTACCAAGTCGCTGCGTGATATACATCCTATATCGCGCAGAACTTGGACCTTTTAAATATTTAATAGTTTATTGGTTTAACAATTTACTGGTATCCCAAAGCACGATTTTTCCGTCAGCTCCTGAACTAATTAATGTTTTACTGTCTGACGTTAAGTTTACATTACTCACATCGTTTGTGTGGCCATTGAGTTGCTGTAAAACCTTACCCGTTTTAACGTCCCAAATTCGAACAGTAATGTCGTTTTCATCACTCTCGTATTGCCAATGATATTGAAAAAATTCTGCTAATAATGCTTTGTCTCTACCACCACTAACTAAAAAGGAATCATCATGGCTGAACGTTAAATCGTAGATGGAATATGAATCGTCTTCTAATGTATTTGTTACTTGCCAACTTGTGGTATCCCATATTTTTATGGTGTAATCATCTCCGCCTGAAGCTAATAACTTACCGTTGTGGCTAAAAGCCAAGTCTAGTACGGCCTGGGTATGGCCTGTTAATGCCTTTACATGTTTCCCCGTTAAGGCATCCCAAATATTAATAATATTATCTTCACCACTCGATAACAGATATTTCCCATCCGGACTAAAAACAAGGCCCCATACGTCAGAGTCATGCGCTGACAAAGTTTTAGATGCTCCTGACGCTAAATTCCAAAGACGAACCGTATTGTCAGCACTTGCACTCGCTAAGGTTTTTCCATCTGTGCTAAAGGCTAATTTAACGACCATACCTTTATGACCCGAAAATGTGTTAAGTAATTCGCCATCGCCAACTTGCCAAATTCTTACGTTATTATCGTAACTTCCCGTGGCGAGAAGCGTACCGTCCGGACTAAATTTTACGCTGGGTACACCTTCTGGGTGGTTAAGTGACTGTAATATTTGGCCGGTATCTCGCTGCCAAATTTCAACCATTTTTCCCGAACTTCCAATCGCGATCAGTTTATTATTTGGGTGTAAATCAGTTTTACAAATACTGTTTTTATGAACAATACACTTGGTGTATTCATTCATTTTCATACTGGTAAGGTCTTTAGCTGTGGTACTGTTACTGCAACCTACGACTAGTGTTATTCCGACGATAGACATGGTAATTCTTTTCAAAGTGGTTAACATAATTATTCTTCGGTTAGGTGAATTTGAGTAAAGGTTACTGAGGTCCGTTAAATAAAAACATTGGATAATGATGAAGGGATAATTAATCGTGACCAGCGTCTTTATTTACCTTCATCATTAAAAAAGTGACCTTGGTCATTCGCGCCATGACAATAAATACTTTTAAGGGCAAGATGAGTGAATGAACATACTCACACAAAAAATATCACATTATTTAAATAATAAAGACGAATGGATTTTTATTGCATTGGCTATTGGTTATAGCCTTTGGCAATTAACTCTTAATACTTGGTCTTCATTTTTTCCGCTTCTTTTAATAAACGCACTGTATTTATTACCGATAATTTCTTTTAAAAGCCTTCAGCCAAAACTAAAGGTAAAGTTAGCTCGTCTGAGCTATCGCTCAATTTGGTTTTTAGTCTTTATTGTTTATCCTCTATTGATGTTTGGCTCGACGGGCTATTTACCCTTCATTGCTGTGACTCTTGAGTTATTACTTATTGCCAATTACAGTTTTAAACATATAGAACCGATAAAGATGGGTCTGAATAAAATCGGTTTAGATGGCGCTATCCTAGGATTCTTGATATTTCTTTCACTTTATCTTGGCTTGTTGATTACCTCTGACTTACCGGGATGGATTAACTCTAACTCAATTCAAATAACCGTAAACTTCACCCTTGTCGGTCAGAATTTCCTAACGTTTTTAAGTATCTCATTACAAATGTTTTGCTTGTTTTTTTGTGGCTTTATTTTTTACTGGATCAATCGTCATATTTTGGTAAATAAAGTTTTAGCCCAAAGCGGCATGTTCATTTACTTGCTCGCTTCAGTTGCTGTTGTCGTTTTTTTATACCCTGTAGTAACAACGGTTTTTTTATGGTTACCCATTAATTATATGGGGGAAGCTTTAACGCCATCGGTAACCGCAAGCCCTTTTGATTGGCATAATGGCCGGGTGGTTTTTGCCGTGATGGTGTTGAGCTTGCCAGTCATATTAATGACGCAATGGCAGCAAAAAAGTAGTCAATTAATTCAATTAGAAAAAGAAAATATTCAAACTGAATTGAGTTTGTTGAAACAACAAATTGATCCGCATTTTTTATTTAACACCTTAAATAATTTGTATGCGCTATGCCGAAAAAAATCAGATCTGGCGCCTGATGTGGTTTTACAACTTGCCGAATTGATGCGTTATGTGGTCTATCGAGGCAAAGAAAGTTATGTACTATGCAGTGAAGAGGCAAAATATATTGAAGACTATGTGAGCCTGCAAAGTATTCGATTACATAACCATTTAACCTTAGACGTACAAGTAAATATTGAAGATCCTCAAGCGAAAATTTCGCCATTGCTATTAATTATACTGGTAGAAAATGCCTTTAAACATGGTATAGAGCCTTCGACAGAAGATTGTTCTTTATCTATATATTTAAGTGTAACGACGCAAATGTTGATTTTTACCTGTGAAAACTCCGTAGAGAATGAAAACAGTAGCAATGAATTCGAATCTTCAAAAGTGCTGACGGGGGTTGGTCTAGATAACTTGCAACGTAGATTAGACTTATTATATTTTGATAAACATCAATTAACCTTACAGCCGAATCACAACAGTTTTACGGCAACATTAAAGATATCCCTATGAATAAAATCAAAATAGTAATTGTGGATGATGAACCTTTGGCGCATGAAATAATCTTAGACTATTTAGCTGACCTTCCTTTTGTCGAGGTGGTTTCACAATGTTATTTAGCGACAGAAGCGCTTAACTATATCAGCGAAAATTCCGTCGATTTATTATTTTTAGACGTTAATATGCCAAAGCTTTCAGGCATTGATTTATTGAAAGTATTAACGAATAAACCGCAGGTTATTATAACGTCGGCTTATCAAGAATATGCGCTAGAAAGCTTTGAGTTAGACGTGTGTGATTATCTATTAAAGCCTTATCGTTACGAACGCTTTCTTAAGGCGGTTAATAAGGCTCACGAACAAATTAAATTACAAACTTCACAACTTGAAGAAACAGTAGACGAGAGGGAAATAGCCCCTTTAAATGAAGAAAATAGCCTTTTTATTAAGGTAGATAAAAGGCTCATTCAGCTTAAACTAGCTGATATCAGTTTTTTTGAGGCCTATGGTAATTACGTGAAAGTTTGGGTGAATGGAGACGTTTATTTAACCCCAAGAACATTGAGTTCATTCGAAGAACAATTAGCAGAGAATAAGGCTTTTATTCGTATTCATAAATCTTATATTATTCAAAAATCACATATCAACTTTATTGAGGCTGGCATGATAAATATGGATAACCAGCAAAGTGTCAGCATTGGAAAAAGCTACAAACATATTACCAAAACATTACTGTAAGGCCAGATTAAATAAGCAGGCCTTACAGATAATGGCTTATCATGGATAAATTTTAATTAAGTTAAAACTAACTTAATAGGATTTAAGTTAATTCATTAAATGGCTATCTAACCAACTCACCATATAACTCGCTAGCTGCGCATCACTGTCAAGCAATGGATAACCGTGCGCAGAGCCTTTGTAAGCAATAAATTTACTACTTGTATGTGTCGAAGCGGTAAACAATTTTTTCGCACTTTCGTAAGTTCCGGTATCTTTTTCAGAAGCAATGATCAGGGTAGGTTTGTCAGCTAGAGTCTGTTTATAACGAGTAATGTTTTCATCACGTTGGCCTGAAGAGAAAAAGCCGATAACATTAACCGGATTTTTTTCAGCTAAGGTAATCGCTTGAGAGCCACCGCAGCTTGCGCCAACAACACCTATTATAGCTTTGTCGGACATTTTACTTTTTAAATGGTTATAGGCTAACTGCACATCACTAGGCCAATGCTTAGACATTTTTTGCCAAGCAGTCCTTCGTTCTTCTCTCGGCAATGTTTGAAGTTTTTCGGCATTAAATTCATCGTTGGCACTTTCACCAAAGCCCCTGAAATCTAAACTCAAAGCATGAATGCCCTTGCCTGACAATTGCTGACCGATATCGTTATACATGCTTCTATTGTAATTACATTGATGTAATAACAATACGCCACGATCACTTGTTTGATTACTTTTGTAGTAACTCGCTTTTAATGCAAAACCTTTGTCGGTTGTTAAAGTAAGTTCATTTGCCTGACTTGCTGCCGTAAATGTTAATAACGCGGCTGATATGATTTTTATAAATGCGTTCATAAATGTTCCTGTTGATTTTGGTAACTGTTTAAAGCTAGCTAATAGATGGTATTTTTAAAACAATAATACGCTGAATTGTTGAAAAATTAGGCTTAAATACCTTATCATTCTTTCTTGAAATATTGCCTAACAAAATAATGAACGAGTTTGTAACTGATATATTTCATGATAGTTGGCAATAACTATGTTTAGTATTATTATTCGATCAATATTTAAAAGCTTCTACAGTGATTGGACATGGTTATTGGCAGCCTCATTTTGTTAATGTTTAGTGCGCTTGGTGCATTGAACGGTATTTTTCTCTCTATTTATTTCTTTACGGCTAAGCCTAAAACGTTATCAAACAAGTTTTTAGCTGCGATGTTATTGATGATCAGTATCCGTATTTTAAAGTCGGTGCTTTATTATTTTAATGATGAAATCGCTGAAACTATACTGCAAATTGGCTTGTCAGCATGTTTTTTTATTGGCCCGCTCCTGTATTTATTTTGTGTTAGCAAAGTTGGAAATATAGAAGGTCAGTTGATTAAGTGGCCCTTGCACCTTACAGGGCTACTTATTTTAATTGCTGGCGTTGGTATTGCTTACCCTTACCAGAACAATCCTGAATTGTGGGGTGATGTCTTTTATAAAGTAATTAACTATATTTGGCTACTCTACCTGGTAATGTCTGCTTTTGTGCTTTTACCCGTCGCTAAAAAACTGAGCTACAAACAGTTAAGTTTAACTGATGATAATACTTGGTTGATGAGTATTTTCTTTGGTAATGCTGTTATTTGGTTAGCCTACTTTACGGCATCTTATACTTCTTACATTGTTGGAGCTTTGTCATTTTCATTTATATTTTTGCTGATGCTGTTAGTTTTTATCAAATCACGAGGAAGTCAGCATAAAGAACATATAAAATATGAAAATAAAAAAATTGTTGATGCAGATGCTGATAATTTAATTGCACAATTAGCACACCTTATGCAAGAAAAAGAACTCTACAAAGACGCTAATATTACCATGCCTAAGGTAGCAAAAATGCTGGGCATATCAGCTGCGTATTTATCACAATTACTCAATGATAATTGCCATAAATCATTTTCACGGTTTATTAATGAATATAGAATTGAAGCCGCAAAATCCTTGCTCGTTGAAGACAAAAAAATGAGTATGGAAGTCATTGCTGAGCAATGTGGCTTTAATTCACAATCGACATTTTATAGCACCTTTAAAAAAATAGTTGCAGCGACACCTGCAGCATTTAGAAAGGAGAATAAGCTAGTTATTTCTCCTGAATTATAATTCCGTAGTGCTAATTTATAATATACTGATGTAATTCAGACCCTTGGAAATTAGAGTGACTCCAAACAAATAAATGATTTTTGGAGAACAAATGAAAACTAATTTTATCAGTACTATTCTTGCAATAACTATATTCCCCTTAGCTTTTGCCTTAACCAGTGTGTCGGCTTATGGGCAAACGAATGAGTTGAAGATTCGTCAAACATTAACGAATTACATTCAAGGCACTTCTTATAATCGTCCTAAGCAAATCGAAAAAGCTTTCCATCAAGAAACTGAGTTGTTACTGGAGAAAAAAGGCAACCCATTATGGCGGGTCCCTGTTAAGCAATATATCTCTTGGTTTCAAAGTGGAGAAGTGGGAGAGTTCACCGGCCGCATAGGCGAAATTATCAGCATTGATATTGCTGACAATGTTGCTACTGCGAAAGCTGAAATTATTTTTCCGGAAAAAAAACTAAGATACACAGATCTGTTTTTATTAAAAAATATCGGTGACCATTGGCAAATTATCAGTAAAACCGCCAGTAGTGAACCCTCGATAAATCATGGTAAACGTATTTTATTTATTGTCTCGAATGCTCACTTTCATGGCAAGCTCGACAAATCCGCTGGAGCAAGTTTTTCTGAAATAGTGAATGCGTATCATGCTTTTAAACAAGCCGGTTTTAGAGTTGATTTTGTTAGCCCCCAAGGCGGGGCAATACCACTTGCTTACATCAATACTTCAAATAAGCTCGATAAACAGTATCTTTATAATCGCGACTTTATGTATGCACTTAAACATACTCGCACGCCGCAACAAGTTACACCGGAGCATTATAAAGCGGTACATTACATTGGCGGTAGTAGTGCTATGTATGGTGTGGCTGACAATAAAGCAATCCAAGCCATATCAATGGAAATTTATGAAAAGCATCATGGAATTATTTCCTCTGTTTGCCATGGTACTGCAGGTATTGCGCACTTAAAAACGCGTGATGGTAAATACCTTGTCGCGGGAAAAAGAATCAGCGGTTATCCCGATGAGTATGAAAACCAATCGGCCGCTTACTTTCAGCAATTTCCCTTCAAAATTCAGCAAACTATTGAAGAAAGAGCTGGGGTATTTAAATATAGTGCTCGAAACCAAGCGCATGTTGAAGTTGATGGGCGAGTTATCACGGGACAAAATTATTTATCGTCGGCTTTAGTGGCTAAAAAAATAATTGAGTTGCTCAAGGTAAAAGCAGAATAATGATGTTTACTTAATTTGTTTTATGAATCGGCAAGTAAATATTAAATGTACTGCCTTGACCGACAATCGAACTTACCTCAATGCGCCCATTATGATCATCAATAATCGATCTAACGATATGAAGCCCTAAACCTGTGCCTTTACCGACAGGTTTAGTGGTGAAAAAAGGATCGAAGATGTTTTTTAAATGTGCCTGACTTATCCCTGAGCCATTATCTTCAAAACTAATGCTTATTTCGTCTTGATCTATATATGAATTTATTGAAATACGGCCGTTACTGGTAATGGCATGAGAAGCATTAACTAACATATTAATAAATACTTGCAGGAGTTTTTGTGGGAAGCCCATCACGTTAACATTGGCATCCAGACACTTAACAATGTTTACTTTATATTTTAATTCATTCGCTACTAACGATAAGCTTTGCTCTATAAGTTTATCTATACATATTAACTCAGGCTCAATATTGTCAGCATGGGCGTAGTTTCCAAGATCTTTGATTATATTACTTATTCTTATGGTTCCCTCTAATGAAGACGAAATTAATGGTTCTATATCATTAAGAATATAATCTAAATCTTCTTCTTGATAGATGGTTTGAGCCGACGCTGGCTGTTCAGTGGTTTTGACGATAGTTATATAAGAAATTAAAGGCTTAATATAGTCTGCGAGCATATCAAGGTTGCTGCGAATATAGCCAACAGGGTTATTAATTTCGTGGGCAATTCCTGCGGATAATTGACCTATTGACGCGAGCTTTTCAGCATTAACTAGTTGTTGGTTTAGGGCTGATAACGCTTTTTGACTGTGCTTTCTTTCATTAATATCGGTAATCGTTAATAGATAACTAACCGATTCTTTTATAGATATTTTTCGTCCAGAAAATTCTATATATGGATTCTTAAAGTTAGGTGCAAGTAATGACTCTTCCAAATTCTTTAATGCAGTTTCCGTGTCAAATTTACCGTCTAAAGTAGCGAGAGCAGGTAAAAAAACAGCGATGTTTTTATTAATAATTTCATCTTTGTTTTTTGAGAATAGCTTGCTAGCTTCCGGAGTACATTCTTGTATTATTCCTTGATCATTCAATAGTAGTAATGAGCAAGGAATAGTATTCATGATGGTTTTGATCTGTTTATTTATTTTGACGACATTAAGACGCTCTTGTTCTGCTTTTTGTTTTTCTATGGTAATACGTTGAGTAAAGGATTGGATAGCCGAAGATAGGGCAATAATTTCAGCTGGTGCATTAGCTTGTCTGAACTCTACACTTTGCATATTTTTGTTAGATTGTTGGGCGACAGCGGTTATGTTTTCAATAGGCTTAACAATGTATTTGCTAAACCATGTGACAATAGAAAAAATCAAAATTAGATACAAGGAGATTGTTATTAATGTAATACGCTTTAAATGACTATTGGCAAGAGACAACTTTTGGTAAAGTGAATTATTTGCCTGTAATGTTTGTGCCAGTAATTTCTCTAAAGTCTCGACGTAATCAGTTGTTAAAACATCAGATTCAGCGATAGTGGTTTGCCAATCTAGATTATTTAGCATCGATAATTGAGAAAACGAAGCTATAATTGCTTTGTTATTCTTAATCGTACCGACAAGTTGTTCAATTAAAGCAACAACATTTTTATTTTTACCTTTAATATCAATCGCTAATAAAGTTTGTGTTAGCTGATCCGATTGGGCGTTAATACCATTGGCTAAATAGGTTTGTTTACCTGAAAAAAGTAGATCTTGTGTGGTTAACCAAACTTGTGACATGGTTGAAAGGTGTTCAATGGTTTGTACCAGTAGGCGAGATTCAAAATGGGCACGGGAGATGTTTTCTACTTTTTGATACTGGGTCCAAAGCGTCGCGAAAATAATCATCCCCGAGAATAGCGTTGAAACTGCTAACAACTGATTATAATTAGAAATCTTCATAATTTAACTGCCATTTTAAAAGAGAAACTAATAAATTAATCATTACGGGTTAAACTTCTTCAATTCTTCTCCCCATAATATATCTGTGATTAAAAGTGTTTTTAGTGCACACCTGAGCACTACACTCGCTAATTCAGGTGCATCTTTAGCTTTTTCGAGCAGTGTATAATTCGCAGTTACTCCGTCGCTACTGAGCAGCGTTTTGAGTTCTTCATAGTTTTTTCCAATGAAGACATTTTTAAAATCTACATCATCAAGGACCTTTTTTTTAGGGCTTCGGCAACGTTGAAAAGTGAAGTCTTTTATTTTTAAATCTTTGTCTAGTGCCCATATTATTTCAACTAATCCCCATTTACTTTGCTCTGACCTTACATGAACATAACCTAATGCCTCAGTATTTTTCATCGCAACGTACAAGGTGTGTCGACCTAATTCACTAAAGTGAAGATCGTTACTCGGTAGCGCCAGTTTTACTAAATTTCGAGTACTGCTATCAACTGTTTTCACGATAGACAGTTGATTTGTTTTTTGTGGGTATAGCTGTTGTATCTGAGCAACAGGGTCGCGTAACGAACAATATGCATCAGCGTACGAGTATTGAATTGAAAAAAGGAGAAGTGTTAATACTATGATTATTTTCATATTAGTACCTATACCTTAATTGAAGCCTAACGAGATTTTGTTTCTTACCTGACTCAGGTGTATTGAGCTGTTTACGGCTAGAGAGGCTTAGTTCTAATTTAGCATCAATTTGATATCTTACACCTATGTTAATCAATTGTTGATTTTCACTTTCACCTTCGCGATCGGTAAAAATATATTGTCCATAGAATTTGAGTTGTTCGCTAATCGATGTTTTATTTAATTCTAAAAGACTATATTTCTCTTCTTGCCATTTACTTTGAATTTTATCATCTTTACCAAATGCTATTTCTCCTAAGACCCCCCAAGTTTGCCAATAATATTGCCAATCAATAGCAAACCTCTTTCTTTGAGTATTATCTATTTTAGCGTCTAAAAAGGATAAGCCAATAATAAAGTCGTAGTGGCTAAGTGAGCCAATGCGTCCAGAAAATACATAGGAGCTATCAACCGTTTTAGGTTCATTTTTCCCCCCCATCGTATAGCTAAATTCGTATTCAACTTGAGACAGCACTTTATTGAAACCTAAGCCCCAATCTAGTTTGGTGCCTAAATTTTTTCCATGATAATAGTCAAGTAAACGTCCATTGGTATCTATGCTTGCTTCAAGGCCAAAGGGTAGAGTGAAATGGCCAACGCGAATATTGGGAAGCCACTTAGGGCCTGCAGTATAGTTTAGATGCGCTTCACGGATAATAAATTGTTTATCATCCGGTGAGTTAAACAAGAATGAAAAAGGCGTTTGATTTGATAGTTTAGTTAAATATAATTGGCCAACCGCATAACCAATATCGCCATTGGTAGAGCTGAATACTTTATGTGTGTCTAACCCTAAGGCATAAATACGGCTGGTATTATTTGCCGCACTATTTTTATTCAAACGAGCACTACCATCTAGGCTAACCCTGAGGTTGTCCGAAAAATCGCCATAACTAGGCACTGAAATCAGTATGATTAAAGTGGCTAATACACGCATGAACTTCATCCTGAAAGTTTTCATTAATGGATAGCCTTCCTGTTTAAGGTGATGTCTCCGGTACGCACGGACTCTATTAAAGACGATTCTGCGTTTACGACTAAGTTGTCGGTTAACGTATCTTCTAAGTTAGCAATACCCACGAAAGTTCTGAAAAAATCTGGACTATTGTCTACTCGCGCAACTATGTGCTTTGCAACTAAAGCGGCGTCATCTGAAGTCGTTTCTGTCAGTAAAAGAGCAAAGGTGTTTTCCCCCCAATTAATAACCTTATCTGAGGTTCGACGTTTTAATAATGCTAAAATAAACGCTAGGCTTTCTCTGTTTTCTTCATTTTTAGGTGAAACTTTAAGTAATAACAAGCTCAATGGATGCTGAAAACGCTTTGCTCTAGAAATTTCAAAGTTTAAACAAATATCAAAAAAGCACTCTTTTGATAATAGACCATTTAAATATGCAGGAACGACTTTATTTAAGGGGGGCGACTGAAATAACCCCCGCTCAATACGAATGAGTAGGGTTTTTATATCGAAAGGTTTTATAACGTAGTCGTCAGCTCCCGCTAACAAACCTTCACTTTCTTCCGTTATTTCACAGGTCAAAATAATTATTTTTGTTGCCGCAAATTTTGTGTCATTTCTTAAAAGTCTACAGGCCTTTAAGCCATTCATAATGGGCATACGAACATCCATCAAGATTAAATCAGGAGGGCTAAAATTTGCTAAATTTATTGCCTCCTGACCATTATTTGCTTCAGAAATTGAGACCAGTTGATGTACTTTATTAAACTTTCGCTGTATCCCCCTAATGAGGGTGTTTCTAACATCAACTTCATCATCTACGATAAGAACTTTCTTTACTGTTTCCATGAGCTAGCCTTTAGTTACAGTTTGACGGCGATGTAAATTGGACTGCAATAGACATACCACCGAGGTAACCAAATTTAATGATTAGCGTCAGAGCTGACTATAAGGCTTTATTTAGAGGTGTTTTTATCGCTAGGGCGACGAATAAAACATGAAATTAAAGTTAAAAATTGCAAAATGCAACGCAGTGCAAGGTTTAATGCGAAAGTATATTTTTATAGCACCGCGTTATTTTTCTAAAGTGAATAGCTCAACGACCTAGGCTAATGCTTGTTAATTAATACTTCTAACAAACAGTTTGATAATTCTTCAATATTAATAGGTTTAGACAAATGTTTGTTAAAGCCAACGCTAAAGGCTTTTTCTTTACTTCTAGTATCAACATCGGCGGTTAATGCAAAAATAGGTAAATTTTTAAATTCAGGTATCGCATGAATTTGTTGGGTTGCTTCATAGCCGTCTAATACCGGCATTTGACAATCCATTAGAATGACATCAAATTTCTCTTTTTGCACACGCTCAACCGCTAACAAGCCATTTTCAACCACAACTGCTTGAATGCCTAATTTATTTAAAACAATACGGATCAATTTTTGGTTTACACGATTATCTTCGGCAACCAGTACTTTGAGTGTTGAAATATCATTTTTATTACTGGCGACTTGACTCAGGATATTTGCAACATCAGCTATTATTTTCGGTTTTTGCACTGATGTGGCTAAGTTAAAAACGAAAGTGAAGGTTGAACCTTTTTCTTCAACACTCTTTATGCTGATGTCCCCTTCCATTAATTTACTCAGCTCTTTTGAAATAGTTAGCCCTAAACCTGTACCACCAAAGTACCTTGAAGTAGAGTCATCTGCTTGCATAAAAGGTTGGAACAATTTATTGATATTCTCTGCTGAAATACCGATACCAGTATCTTTAACTTGGATCTGTATACGGGCATTTCCATTTTTGTTATCAATGATGTCAGCGGTTAATGACACTCCACCATTTTTAGTAAATTTCATTGAGTTACCGCATAAGTTCATTAGTACTTGTTCTATGCGAGTTTGATCACCTTTAAAAAATAACGATTCTGGAATGTTATCTTTCAAATGCCAGGTTAGATTTTTACTTTTAGCATCGACTTCAAATAGGCTATATATTCGTCTCAATACCGTATGTAAATCAAAAACTTCACAAGTTAAGAATAACTTTTGGGATTCAATTTTTGATAAATCAAGGATGTTATTAATAATATGAAGGAGTAAATCGGAAGATATGTCTATGCTTTCAAGGTAGGATTTTACTTCATCTATATTATTCGATGCTTTAGCGAGTTGAGCAAAACCAATAACCGAATTCATCGGTGTCCTTATTTCATGACTCATATTAGCTAGAAATTGACTTTTAGCTTGATTGGCATAGTTGGCTTCTTGCATCGCAAGCTTCAATAACTTAGTACGCTGGTTAACGAGTTCTTCCAATGCTAATTGACGGTTATTCATCAATAAAAATGAGGTTACTATACTGGTAATTATCACCACGAGTAAAAGGTATAAGGCTAGGAAATCCTCGGTTTGTTCATTAAGTATAAACTCCTTATTAATAAAAAGTTTGATTTCCCAGGCTTGGCCAGCCACATCAAAAACCGTTTTAAAATCTTCATTTTTACTGATAAAAGAAGCTGATAATTCATTGATATTTGATGTGAAAAAATCGGCTTTATTATGCTCGAAAATTTGGTAATAAAATAATTTATTGAGCCGTTCACTCATCGCATCATTTATTAATTTATCGACGAGTACTATTGCGGTCGTGAACCCCTTTAACCGCTTAATTGATTCATTTTCTTTAACCAAAAAATCTTCAAAAACAGGGAAAAACAATAAAAATGCAGGTTCTTGATTTTCTGATTGGACTAATTGGATAATCGGGGTCGATTTTGGTTGATAGTTAATCATTGTCGAAGTAAGTGTTTGCTTACGAGAACTGTTAGAGTAAACGTTAAATCCTAAAGCCTTAGCATTTGTTTTTTCAGGACTAATATATTTAACATAAATAATGGGATCTTCATTTAGCAATGGCTTGCCACGGATAAGAACGGATTTTTGATAAATGTCAGCGAGCTCGCTTTCATATTTGCCTTTATCAGATTGATTGATTAAAGGATTCCACGACATAGCCGTAACGGCTGAAGACTCTTGATTGATCTCATCAACATATTGATGAAATCTTTCTTTACTTAGCTCTGGGGTATTTTGAATTTTTATGGCAAGTTTCTTTAATTGATTAATATTACTCGTTATTTGACGATAAATTCCATTTTCTACTACATTGACCTCCTGCTTAACGAGTAACTGAGAATTTTCATTTGCAGTAGCCACAAAAAAATTTGTAATTAATAGGCTAATCGAAAATAGCACACAAACTGCCGAAATTATTATTATCCGTACTTTGCGTTGTTGTGAATCACGCAGTCGGTAATTAAATAGGCTAAGTAATAAAGGTGTTGCTAATAGTACCCCTAAAGAATCTCCTAACCACCAATAAACCACATTAAGAGTGTGATTTTCAACGTTATATAATGGGTTGAAAAAGCTTAGTGCGTTCACGCCTATATTTGATGAAATGAGATTAATTGCTAAACCGACTATGAAGATAAAATAAAGACTATTGAGATCTTTTTTGGGCGTTAGTGGGTTGCCTAACCAATAACGTAATAAACTCGCGCCAACAATCGCCTGTAGCATAGCTCCGGTAGCAATAATGATATTTTGTAATCCGACGGATGAGAAAACTTGAATGAATTCAAATTGAGGCGTAGCAGAGCAATTAAAAATGAACGATGCGAGTAATACCGCAGGGAAAAAGCGCCACCACCACAAATAACAACCAACAAGCGCGATGCCTGCAGGCAACCAAATAGGTACTACTTGATTCTGAAATGAAATAAAAGAAAGTAAGTGACCGACTAAAAAGTAACTTAAAAACAAAGCTAAATATAAAGGCCAAGTTTCACTTAATTTTAAAACTTTTTTCACCGGATGCCTATATAGCTTAAAATAATAATCCGTTAATTATAATGTAAGATGCTGAGTTAACAAACAAAGAATGGTTATTAATTATAAAGTCCCAATCCCGTATTGCTAATTTACTTATTTGTTATTCTCTCGAATCTATAAGTATTTAAATGATAGATAGTCGATACCTAGATGTTGAAAAATAATCAGCAGTTATGGATAAAGGCATAAAATTATTTATCAGTATACTTTTAAGCGTTTTTCACTCCGAACTGTATTTAATAAAGAACAATATGATTCAAAGACATAACCAAGTGTCTTTTCCGTTCGATTATATGTACTTAAATAAGCGTGATTATAAATAATTCAAAAACAATAAATCTTTTTTAACCAAAATTGAATCCAAATGAACTTGAGCTGCGTTCTTTAATATAGCAATTACAAATATTTAAAAGAACTTAACCTAGCATTACGTGAATGGGAACCAACATGGTTATAAATACAAAGATACCTAATAAAATAAATTTTAATAAGTTGATCAATCTTTTGTTTTTGAGGATCTTTATCTGTACAAGCATATTGCTAAGTACGTTCTCAAGTTATGGACAAGATAGTGTTGAATCATTAATGGCCCTTTATGCAGAAGAAGGACAGCACAATCGTATTGAAAGCCCTTTTAATGGTGTGATGCTTGTCACAAAAAATGGCAAAGTATTGTTGAAAAAAGCTTACGGTTTTTCTGACAAAGATAAAAATAGAAACTTAACAACCACTTCTCGTTTTTTAATTGGTTCAGTCAGTAAGCAATTTACGGCTATGTTAGTGATGCAACAAGTTGAGAATGGCACCCTAGCATTAGATAAAACGATTAATGACTACTTGCCTTACTTTTCTAAAGAGAAAGGAGAAGCATTAACCATTCATCGGCTACTTTCTCATACTTCAGGTCTTCCTCATTATGAAGGTTTACGAAGACTAAACATTCCTTTGGATAAGTTTAGAGAAGATGCCATTACAGTAAAGTCTTATGCTCAGCTTATTGCAAAAATGGACTTAATTAATGAGCCGGGTACTCAATTTTATTACTCTAGTATGAACTATGTTTTATTAGGGGCAATTCTAGAGCAAGTGTCCGGTCAATCATTCAGTCAACTCATTCAAGAAAAAATTGCCCAACCTTTAAAGTTGAAGAATACCGGCTTTGCTGATAATGATTATGTTGAGAACCACGTAGTTAAAGGTTACACCTTCAAAGAAGGTGGTTTCTTTGAATCATTATTTTTTGATGTAAAAGGTGAATATAAAGCAAGTAAGTTTCGTCACCAATCCAATGCTTATACAACGGGTGGCATGCACTCAACTGTTGATGATCTTTATCTTTGGACTCAAGCGATTAAGCAGAACAAAATTTTATCAAAAGAAATGACAGATAAAATGTTTACACCTAATCTAGGTGGCTACGGATATGGTTGGTTTGTTAATCATGAAACTATGATCCGCTTTAACCCATCGATACAATTGATTAGTCATGGTGGTTCACTCGAAGGATATTCGAGTAATGTGGCTATGTACAAAGACGGAGTAACGGTTATCTATTTAGCTAATGTTGCTCCTGTGGGTAGCATAAGGCTAACAATGAATATGCATTTAGCCGCGCAAAACATTAAAGCAGACGAGTTCGTACGAGACATTAAACTCCCTAATGTTAATGATGGCCTAGCAGGCTTTTTAGATGAAGGAGGCATTCCTGCATTAAGAGCGTATTACCAAGAGCTTTCAACACGGGCAGGGTATCAAATGCTTATTTCTGAATGGGGATATCAGGAATTAATGAAACTCTACTTAATTTCAGGTGATTTAGGCCAAGCCGAAGGCTTTTTTAATGAAATGTTAGGTCATTATAATACCCCCAATAAAAGGCATTTAAATACCATAGGTTACGACTTTCTTGAAGAAGACGCTTTTGAATTAGCGATAAAAAGCTTTAAAATTAATTTGCTAAATCATCAATACTCAGCAAGTGCTTTCGATGGTTTAGCTGATGCTTATCGTGCAAGTGGTCAATTAAAATTAGCCAAGGAAAACTATGCTCAAGCGGTGAAGTTGGCAAAGACTAATCAAAGTAAACATCAGGCATATTATAAAAAACAGTTAGCGTCAGTTTTGACAAAGGCTGAAGATTAAATAAAAAAATAAGATTTTCATTAGTCTTATTTCATCGAATATTTAAAACAAATGACATTAATTAAGGAAAGAAAATGAACGATTTAGCTTATTATGACTTTGTAATGCATATTACTGCAGGTGTATGTGTAACGCTTATTATTATCTCTATTTTGTTTTTTATTAATCGCAGTAAAATCGCGAAGCAAAGAACCATTCAGTCACTCGTTGAAACGGGTAAAGACATCACGCCAGAATTACTTGAATCATTAGGCTTAAAAGTAAAGAAGCTACCACAAAATGATTTTAGAAAAGGTGTTTTATTGTTCGTTACCGGTATGGTATTGACGTTTATTTTGAAGATGATTGGCGGTTTTGCCTGGATATTTGGCATTCTACCTATCATTCTTGGCATAGTTTATATTGTGTTTTCTCGACTCAATTCAGCAAAAATATAACTCATGGAATTGAAACTTGTTGAGCGTGTTCAACGAGAAAATGATCATCATGCTTTTGAACAGCTTATGCGGCAGAACCAATCGCCAATTCGTCAATTCTTAAGGCGATTGACACTACAAAACCAAGCCATTGCTGATGAATTGGCGCAAGAAACCTTCTTAAAAGCGTTTGTGCATATAAAAACTTATCGAGGAGAAGGGAAGTTTTTATCTTGGTTGTTTAGAATTGCTTACCAGCAATTTGTCAGTAGCAGTCGTAAAAAAACTGAACAAACGAATACTGAGGTTGAAGATAAAGCCGACGATGGTAAATTTGAGCATCGACTTGTTGCTGAAAGAACGGTAAAAGATTTATTAACGCAGCTCAAACCCGACGAACGTGCCATCTTGTTGTTACACTTCAGCCACGACTTAACACATCAAGAAATAGCGATTGTTATGCATATTCCATTAGGTACAGTAAAAACACAAATCAGGCGCAGCCGATTAAAATTAAAGTCTTTTGCTGAAGAAAATAATAGTGAGAAAACAGATGAAAAATGACTTTCTTGACGACGATTGGCTTAAAGAGGAGTTATCAGATGAATATATTAACGATGATGATTTTTCTTTTTCTGTTGTTAAAAAAATAGCCTTGCATGAAGGCAAAAGTAAAAGAAATTTTTACGCCGTATTGGCTACCATGATTACGCTATTTGGTTTTTTATTCATTCCTGATCTAATGATGATATATGCAGAAGGTTCGACATCACTTTTAATGAGTAATCAAAATATATTGCCTTTTATGCAAATAGAATATTTGGGTATCTTTGTTATTTTACTGAGCTTTATTTTGATTTGGTCATTCGAAGATTTTGATTTGATTTAAGGTATGAACGTGAGTTCAGGTGCTAATAATATAGACCGCTAAAAGAATTCTAGCCCCTCGTTAATACTTAATTAGTTGATTATCAATAAAAACAGTTTGAAGTGGTTGACGATGCTGATTGTACACAGGGCCTTAGAACGTCATAAAAAGTAAATATTAAAACGGATTTTTTATTAAGGTTCTCTATTTTATTTGCTTGTTTTTTGGCATTAATTTTTAAATTACTATACTTAGTATTAAATAAGCTATTCATTCCGATTAGATAACATTATCGGGTATTAGCCCTTGGTCTTACTTAGCTCAATATGATGGAATATATTAAATGGAAATGCTCCGCTTTCAAACAAAAAACATAATCGTCACTTTATTTCTCACTTTGTTCATTGCACAGCCAGTAAATGCCAATAAACACTATAGCATTTACCTTGATGCCGACTTTACTGGGACAAAGGTTGCGAGCATTTCAATACAACAGGGGATTAATGTCGCGTTAGCTGAAGAGAACTACAACATCAATGGTTATCAATTCGAGGTCATTGCAAAAGACCATAAAGGAAGCTCCCTTCGTAGTAAAAGAAATTTGGAAAGTTTTCTCGCTGATAACGACGCGCTGCTGATATTTTCTGGTTTACATTCACCACCTTTACTTGCTCACAAAACTTTTATAAATAACAATCAGATTCTTGTTTTAAACCCTTGGGCTGCTGCGGGTCCTATTACCCGAACGGCAGATAATAATAACTGGATTTTCCGGCTATCTATTGATGATAGTAATGCCGGAACTTTTATCAGTAAACATGCCCTCAATGAAGGTTTCAAAAAACCATTTTTATTATTAGAAGACACAGGGTGGGGGCGTTCAAACCAAAATACTATGGTGAAAGCTTTGGCCGCTAATAAGGTTAAGCCCAAAGGTATTGAGTGGTTTAATTGGGGAATTGGCATAAATCACGCAAAAATATTGTTAAGGAAAGCTAAATCCTCAGGCGCAGATGTTATATTTTTCGTTGGTAACGCTAATGAAGGAAAAAGCTTTGCTAAAGCTATGTTAGCGCTTGAAGATAATCTGCAATTACCTATAAGAAGCCATTGGGGGATTACGGGGGGAGACTTTGCTGAAGTGATAAATAAAGAAGCGAGAAAAGGGCTAGATCTACAGTTTATTCAAACTCAGTTTTCTTTTGTTACACAGTCGCAGCCATTATTAGCGCAAAGCGTACTTGCACAAGCTATAAACATGTACCCAGAAATTAATGCGGCAAATGACATCAAAGCCCCAACAGGTTTTATTCATGCCTATGATCTAACCAAGCTACTTATCGCTGCAATTAAACAGTCAGGTTTAACAGGAGATAAACGCCATGATATAAACGCGATTAAGTTAGCACTTGAACATTTAGAGGCACCCGTGCAAGGGCTAATTAAAAGCTATCTGACCCCTTATTCCCCTTATACTATAGATAATACCAATGCTCATGAGGCCTTAGATGAAACTGATTATGCTATGGGCTTTTATCAAGCTGATAATAGTATAAAGCTATTACCTAGTCGTTCTTTGAGTAAGACCATTAATGAAAAAAACTAGTGTTTCTTTTGCGTTAGCTCGCTTTGTTTTTTTTAGCTGCTCAGCGCTAGCACTTATTTCTACGGTCCTAATTATTAATTACGTGGTCGATTCTGCACAACACCAACAAGAACAGCTGATAAAAAGAGAAACAACGGCAATCACTAACGGTTATCGCTTATTTCTCAAACATCGGCTTACCTTACTCGCTGATCAAACCAAAACTCCGCTTATGATACAAGCATTGATGCAACCAGAAGCAAATATAGGCAAGTTACAGGACTTTATGGCTGACCTGACTATTTTAGGTTATCAATATCAGCAAAACTTATTAGATTTTGAAGGGAATATTATCTATACAAAGCAAGAAGGGGAATCACCGAATTACCAGAATGAACCTTGGTTAGCTGATTTACTCAATAACAAAGTGACTAAACATATAGCCATTCAAAAGCTAAATGATAATTACTATTGGTGTTTAGCAGTGGCGATTACCTATAACAATAATGTTGAAGGTATTTTAACCGCACTAATTCCACTCGAAGACATAGATGAACAAGAGAAGTCTCATGAAAGACTTGATGGTTTAATGATAAAAATTACACGAGATGGTGAAGAACTAGGTTCTTTTGGAGAGGAAATACAGGGTAAGCAGCACTTTGTTTCTTGGCAAACGATAGGCGTTATTTTTAGTTACACTTTTGACGATAATGCTAATAATAATGAATTAACTCATGGGATAATCCAATTAAGTACCTTAATTTTATTAGCACTTATTGCGACAAGCTTACTCGCTTATCTTTTTGGTTATCGTTATTTTGTTAAACCGTTATTGTTATTATCTCAAGCGACGAGTGAATTAGACAAAGGTAGTGAATGTTCATTACTGCAAGATAATATTACCATAAAAGAGTTGTCAGAATTATTTGAAAAATTCAATGTTATGACAAATACAGTGCATCAAAGAGAGCAGGCATTAAAGCTAAGTTACGATAAGTTATCTAAAGCTAATGAAGAGTTGATTTTAAGTGAATCTCAGCTGATTCAGTCAGAGAAAATGGCCAGTATAGGTGTATTAGCTGCTGGCGTTGCTCATGAAATTAATAACCCTCTTGGCTTTGTTAAAAGTAACCTCGATATTTTATATGAATATTTGACCGATATTCAAAAACACCACGAAGAAACTAATAAAAAACTAACTACAGAAGCATTAAAAGAATGGCGTGAAGAGCTGGCTAAAAAATACGATATAGCATTCATTTTTGAGGATATTCCCTCTTTATTAGAGGTTAGTATTGGCGGTATAGAGAGAATCACAGAGATTGTGAAAAGCCTTAAGACATTTGCCCGAATTGAAGAGTCGACGAAAAGTAAAACTGATATAAACGAGGGTTTAACAGTGACACTCAATATGGTTAAAAATGAATTAAAGTATAACTGTACTGTGCATACTGATCTAGAACCTTTACCCATAATTGATGCTTTTCCAAGTAAATTGAATCAAGTTTTTATGAACCTACTCATTAATGCGGGACAATCAATAACCGATAGCGGTGATATTTTTATTAGAACATTTAAGAAAGACTCTTATATTGTCGTTGAGGTGAAAGACAGCGGCAGTGGCATTCCTGCTGGTGTACTACCACATATTTTCACTCCATTTTTCACGTCTAAGCCGGTAGGTGAAGGCACAGGTCTTGGTTTATCTATCAGTCATGGAATAATGAAACAGCATGATGGCAGAATAGAAGTAATCTCAGAAGAAGGAAAAGGCAGCTGTTTCTCTGTGTATATTCCAATCAACTGATATTAATTCATATGAGCAGCTAAAGTATGTCGGTAGAGCGTAAATATTGGCAGGGAATCTTTTGTGGAATAATAGACATTCCACTCAAAGCGCTTAGATATGAATAAGATGGTTATGTAGACTAATACTTTTTAAGGTTTAAAATAATTTAAAAATATTTAAACCTTTTTTTTATTTGTTGCATCTCACTTAGTAATACCAAAAAAATTCTAATAAAGATATATGGAGATACCCTATGTACAGCACAAAAAATACTTTTAAATACGCCCCTATAGCACTGTTACTAATGGCTAGTGGTCTACAAGCAGAAACGATTAATAAAGAATTTGCTGTTGCAAGTGGTGGTTTATTGAAAATTGCTACCGATGTGGGTGCTATTGATATTGAAACACACGCGAAAAACACGGTCTTGGTTGAAGTAACCATTTCCGGGAAAAATGAAGACGATATGGAGATTAGCTTTAAAAATAATAGTGGCGATGTCAATATTAAAGGTGATTTTGATCGCAGCGGTTTTGGCTTTGGTAGTAACCAAATAAGAGTCACTTATAAAGTTACCTTGCCGCAAACCTATAATGTCGACCTTGATACTAGCGGCGGCTCTATTGAAATTGAAAACTTGAAAGGTGAAGTTGATGCTAATACATCAGGCGGCTCTATTTCATTAGAAAATGTCCAAGGAAATGTTGATATTAAAACCTCCGGTGGCAGTTTAGATCTAGATAATATCATCGGAAAAATAGATGCTAAAACCAGTGGTGGTAGTATTAATCTTAAATTACCAAAGAATCCGACTAAAGATAGTAAGTTGAAAACATCAGGTGGGTCTATTACTGCTTATTTAGCTGAAGGTGTCGCGGTAAACCTTTCTGCCAAAACCAGTGGTGGTCGTGCATCAAGTGAGTTTTCCGTTAATGGAAGAACTACTAAACGCTCCATTGAAGGTACTATTAACGGTGGCGGTCCAGAACTTATACTTAAAACTAGTGGCGGTAGTGTTCGTATTAAAGAAATATAGCTAAACGACTCTGTGCGCTACCTAGTTTTAGGCAGTTAAATATAGTAAAAAAGAGCTTTGTTTAAGCTCTTTTTTGTTATTTACAGCCACAATTTTAATCAGTCGTTGTATTAAAATTTTGGAAATATCTGATTTCTTCCCGCGTATTTTGCTTGATACAAATACTGGTCAGCCATTTTGATTACTTCATCAATACTGTGATGATTATTGAGTTGTTCAATGCCCATACTGACAGTCACTTTAATTTTATCATTTTCGTATTCAACTAAATGATTTTGCAGTGTTTCTTGAATTTTTTCTGCAACTTGATTAGCATTTTCAGCAAGGGTTTGCGGTAAAATAAATAAAAATTCTTCTCCGCCCCAGCGTGCAATACAATCTTGTTCTCTTATATTGCTGGTAAATATTTTTGCAAGATCTATCAAAACCGCGTCGCCAGCATTATGTCCATATTGATCATTAATTTTTTTAAAATGATCAACATCACATAAAATTACCGATAACGGCTCTTTGTTACGTTCTATTCTCGCTTGTTCTCGTTGTAAAATATGCAATGCATCACGGCGATTAGATAACTGAGTTAGGGGATCAAAATGAGCGAGCAGTTGATATTTCTTACTTAATTCTAAAGCGTGTTTATAAGATTGTTCTCTTGAATATTCGTATAAGGCGGACAAAAATGTAACCGTTAGAAAAGAATATATTAAACGTAATTTAAACTCAATGCTGTATTTTGCATGCGCAACCAAATCGGTTGCTATAAACATGATGGTACATATTATCAAAACGAATACTGCAATATCTATCAACCCGCGCTTTAAACCATGAATAAACATTGAAACAGGCGCAACAACAAATATCCATAAAGGTCCTGTATTTTCAACACCACCGGTGAAAATAAGGTAGAACATTAATAAATAGAGTGAATAGAGCACAATCGCTGAACTCAATTTTACATTTTTGAATTTTTTAAAAGCATAATAACCAAGAAAATAGATAAATGAGGCGGTGAATAGAGCGCAAGCTAAAGCGAAATTCCTGTTGAACAGCCCAATAAGTCCCATGATGGCAGTAATTGACATACCGACCAATGAAAATAAAGCAGCAACATGCGGTTGTTGAAGCTCTTCATTTTCGAGGTTATTTACCAGGGGGGATTTTTGCAAAGAATATAATCCTATTATAGGGAGTAAGCTATTAATCAATCATTTAGCGTATAAGTTTAACAATATTAATGAGTTACGTTTATCATGCTGCAACACGGACTAATGTTGAGTGAATTATAACCTGTTCATATAAGATCTCAATAAAAAAAGTATTGATTAATTGTGGATTTTTTACAAAAAAACCAATGCTACTTATCGTCATGAAACTACCTTTTGCCAGTAATATTGGGTGTTCGTGAATAGGCCGGCTAAAGTAAAGTTAACTGCATAAGATTGTTTTCTATGACTAATAATTCAATGGTACTATGGGTCTATCTGGCAGAATATTCATCATAAAAAGAGTGCACTATCGATGTTAAAACACATGGCCCTTACCCTAGTCTTTTTATTCTTTACTCAGACAGTGTCCGCAGAGTGGTTTAGTAAAAACTTTAAAGTCATGGGCACACAAGCACATATAGAGTTTTGGTTAGATGAGTCTGAAAAGGTCTATAGTACCCCAACGCAATTGGTTGGGTTAGTGCAAGATGAAATGCATCGTATTGACCAAGCAATGAGCCCGTATAAAAAAACGAGTGAATTGAGCTTAGTGAATAGCAAAGCGGGCACTGAAGCTATTGTTATAACGAATGAACTGTTTGAATTATTAACCGTGTCACAAAAAATAGCTGAGTTAAGTGATGGCGCGTTTGATATCACTTATGCGTCGGTCGGCTATCAGTACGACTACCGCAAAAAGCAAAGGCCAGATCAAGCATCGATTAAAAGTGCATTAAAATCCATCGATTATCATGCGGTTATTTTAGACAGAGAAAGGTCGACAGTTCGCTTTAGCCACCCTGAAGTAAAAATAGATTTAGGAGGCATTGCCAAAGGTTATGCGGTAAAGAAATGTCTTGAGCTATTAAAAGTTGCAGGCATAAAACATGCTTTGGTTAGTGCCGGCGGTGATACCGGTTTATTGGGCGATCGCCGTGGTCGACCTTGGTATGTCGGTATTAAGCATCCCAGAGCAGAAGAAAAAACAGCCGTTAAGTTACCTATTAGTCATGAATCCATCTCAACATCAGGTGATTACGAACGTTACTTTATTGAAGAAGGTATTCGTTACCACCACATTATTAACCCTAAAACTGGTGACTCAGCAAGGAAGGTCGTTAGTGTATCTATTATTGGTAAAGATTCTACTTATGTTGATGCGCTATCAACAACGGTGTTTGTTAAAGGGTTGCAAGCGGGCATGGCCTTTATTGAACAACTGCCTGAATATGAAGCTATTATTATTGATAATCAGCAAACTTTACATGTATCAAAAGGGCTTCAGCAGCAATAAAATTATCTTTAATACTTAATTATTGTTTCATACACTTGCTCCGAGTATGCATCAGGGTTTAGGGGGAAATTAGCTACTGCGATGTCAAAGTAGAGAAAAGCACTATTTTCCATTAGCATTATGAATTTTATAATTGTGCTCCGCTATTTCAATAAAGTGTGACAACTTTTCTAATGACTTCTTAATTTATTTGACGAATTATTTCTAGTACGGCAATTTTTTTCCTAGTAACGGCAAATCAATGAAAAAGGTGACCGTTTTAAAGCAATGAAAACGTATGAATCAGAGGATTAACAACAAACAAAGCCTTAAGGGAATGGCTCGATAAATGCTTGTTGGAGTTTTACATAATGAAATTAAAAGGGTCGAAGCTATGATAATCAATACTAACTACACTGAAATAATTGCTCAAGCAAAGATAAAAGGTGAATCACATGTTAATTTTGATAATCATAATGAAAACGTTAAATTATTCATCGTAGAAAAAGATACTTTTACTTTATCAGGGCCAGCACAAGAAAAAATGAATGGAGAAGAAATAAATGAAACATCTCACACCTATTCTATGCCCAAAACGGCCAGAGAACTATTAGATGAACAAGCAGCTAAAGAACTTGACCTAAGTACAGTTTATAAAGTAAAAAGTGATGCTCGCTTAGCCGAAGTGATGGAAAATATAACCAATAATCGGGTAGGGGTTGATCGAGAACAACTCAAAAAAATTGAAGCTCTAATGGCTAAAGTAGCTGAGAATGATAACTTGAGCCCAGAGCAAAAACAACAAGCAATAAAAGCATTAGAAGCACAGAAACAAGAAGTAGTTGAAGAAAGTTTGGACGTGAGAACACAAACAAAACAATCGTTTAATGAAGATAAAACACAGTAATAAATCATTTTGTCCTTCCCTGTTTTAATATATTTCCTTTCCACCTTATTTGGAGAGGAAGACATTTTCAAAAACACTAATAAAGGAATTTAGCTTGGCAGAAGAACTTCTTTGTCGTTTATAAATAATGCTTGATTTAGTTATAGGTTGTTGCAAATGAGATCCCACTCTACATAGTCACACAATAGGCTGAAACGCCGTTAACGCATCTAACATGGCAGCATTACCTAAACCTTGTTGAGGTGCAACCGCAGAAAATGCACCTTGTTCGCCATGCAATGCCATGTAGTTAAGCAGTACGGTTTCAACTAATAAGTTGACGT
>Ga0209396_1000125_pt1 | contig 102001 bp, 84 predicted proteins | sample GOMGulsemesocosm_6_FD_184638 | JGI IMG/M metagenome (GOLD analysis project Ga0209396, IMG submission 184638) | Methane-oxidizing microbial communities from mesocosms in the Gulf of Mexico - GOM8C Gulf of Mexico (SPAdes) (version 2) | ecosystem: Environmental > Aquatic > Marine > Cold seeps... | reverse complement strand
GTAATGACGCATTACGAGCTCCTTACGGTTGTAGCCTCATAATCTGGCTCAGCCAACACCAGTTGAGGCAAGGAACAAAAAGTTCAGGCTGAATTAAGGACGCGTATTGTAGGGAATATGAACAATGAAAGCAAGGGAATAAATCTACTCGTAGCATAAATAGCAGTTATCTAGTTTTTAAAGATATTTAAGTACACTCTATCACTGCCTTGATTATTATCTTTTGAGTAGTTCACTTTGATACCACCTAAATCATAGTGCAATGACTTAAAGGTTTTGATAATACAGGTCTGTAGATTTTGGTTTACACACTGCTCAATAACCACACTTAATAACTTAGCATTCAAATACCCTTCAAACATAATTTCATTAATATCATTGATATTGGCATTCATACTATCTTTCCTAAACTCATCACAAAGTTGTAATTGGCAAGTACTAGGATCTGGCATCACTTGTGTTACAAGTACATTACTGGTTTGCTTAACACCAGCATATAAGTCATGACTTGAGATAAAAGAGACTGTGCTATAAAAAGGAGTAAACCCTTGTTCTTCTGCTGTGTTTATTAATTTGACAAATGGTTTATATGTTCCAATAAAGGCTACAGCATCAACTTGCTTTTCTCTTAAAACCGTTAAAGCTAAATCAATATTTTCCGTATTACGTCGATAACGCGTTGTCACAACTGGTTTGATGCCATATGCCTTCATTGCTTGTAAATAACCAGCTTCTACCGAAAGACCAAATTCATCAGCTTGCATTAACAAACCTATTCTTTTTGCTTTTACTGTATGAACTAAATGCTGAATTTGTGCTTGTACTTCTTGATAATAGCTTGCTCTCAAGTTAACAATATTCTCTTTGTCAGTGCCACGAAGAAAATCAGCTCCAGTAAATGGCATTAAGAAAGGAATATTCGTTTTTTTAAGTATTGATAAAATGGCATGAGATGTTGGTGTACCAACGTAGTTAAATAGTGCTACTACATTGTGTGTGTCGATAAGTTGATGAGTATTTCTCAGTGTTCTAAGAGGTTCATAACCATCATCAAGCGAAATAAACTCTATTTTTCGACCACCAATGCCACCACCTTGATTTACTTTGTCGAAATATAACCGAGCACCTTGATTAAGCTTTATTCCTAACTGTGCAGCAGGACCAGTAAGCGCACTAGAGCTTCCTAAAATAATATTATCTTGAATAAATGTTTTATCAATGTCAATTTCAACAGCTCTTCCTGCTGAAAAAGCATAAACAGGCACAGAGAAAAACAAAAATATAAAGTAAAATGAAACAGAAATACGCATAAAGCACCACTCTATTTATGTCTGCTTACCATTAAGGCATTTAAACCTCTAAATATCTATTATCAATTAGTCTAGACTTTTAATGGATATTTTCTATATAAATATTTTTTCTTCAAAAAACTTAATACAGCCCTTTCCATCATTTTTAGCTTGATATAGTGCATTATCCGCTTGAACCAACAAATGCTTACTAATAACCTCTTTTTGATTACTACTTGCTAAACCAACACTCATCCCAACAGATATTATTTTATCCTTATAAATAATTGGGCTAGAAATTAATGTTATCAACCGAGTAAATACATTTTTAAGGTCCTTTTCAGAGACATCACTTGTCAGTAAGGCCACAAACTCATCTCCACCAAAGCGAGCGACAATGTCATGACGACGAAAACTCATTTGTAACCTCTCTGCTGTAATGGATAGCACATGATCGCCACATTCATGTCCGTATTTATCATTAATAGCTTTAAAACCATCTAAATCCATAAAAGCAACTGTTACATTCGATTGATGTCGATCAGTTCTACTCGCTGCTATTTCAATTTGATCGACAAGATACTTCCTATTATAAAGCTTAGACAAACTATCATGAAAAACTTCATATTTTAATTGCTTCTCTAGCTCTTTACTCTTTACCATTTCTTGCTTCAATGATGATAAAGTATTTTCTAACTCTGCTGTTCTTTGCTGAATTTTAACTTCAAGTTGATCTTTATATTCCTTCACTTCACCTAAAGCTTCTGTGAGTTCAATATTTTTATTAAATAAGAAAATTGCTGTCGCAATAACACCACTAATATAACTCAGTATTTCAATATCTTGCTCACAGTACTCTTTTTCACTGCGATATGACTGAACAACAATATTGCCAAAAAAAATATCTCTATGCTGTAAAGGAAAGCATAACCATTGTTCAGGTACCGTGCCTAAAATTTTAACTTTATTTAGTTTAAGCAATTCATTTATCTGACATTTAGTTAAACAGACTATTTTTTTCTTTTTTATGGCATAAAAAGTTAATGTTGAAAATATATCCTCTAAAGGCACTTCATTAAGTGACTCAGCCGACATTGCATCCTTAACGTCTCGATAGAACGGAAAAGTGACATAACGCTTACTATTATTGAGTAGTACAACAAAAAAATTTTCTGCATAAATAACAGATTGTAAACTTTGGTGAATGGAATTTAATAATGATGAAGTACTATCGCTGCTATTCATATAAGAAAAAATTTCTTTCATAAACGCAACGGTTTTTGATTGTTCAGAAACAGCTATCGACACCTAAATTTCCTTATTAATATGCATAATTACAACTTAAAAAAAGTCATAAATGAGATTAGGGAAAACACTATCTCTATCAGCTCAATTAAATATAGCAGAAAATTATTCTTATGCTCTTTGCCTCACCATCTCAAACAAACAAATTCCTGTTGCCACAGAAACGTTTAAACTAGAGACACTACCTGCCATGGGTAATTTTACTAATTGGTCACAGTTTTCTCTTGTTAAACGGCGCATGCCCTTACCCTCTGCTCCCATCACTAAAGCCATAGCACCAGATAATTTTACATCATACAAACAGGTATCGGTTTCACCAGCAGTACCGATAATCCAAACCCCCATTTCTTGTAACGCTTTCATGGTACGAGCCAAGTTAGTTACTTGCACTAAAGGCACAGTTTCAGCAGCTCCTACCGCAACTTTTCTTACCGTCCCCGTTAAACGAGCGGCATTATCTTTTGGGACAATAATAGCTTGGACACCAGCCGCATCGGCATTACGTAAACATGCACCTAAATTGTGAGGATCAGTTACACCATCTAAAATAAGAAAAAATGCTTCTTGTCCTTTTGCATTAGCCTGGCTCATTAAGTCATCCAGATCAGCCTCTGAATAGTTGCGACCAGGTGTAACTCGCGCAACCACTCCTTGGTGCTGCTCACCTTTGGTTTTATCGTCTAATACTTTCCGATTAACCATTTGAGCAGAAATACCATATTTTCGAGAAAGGTTGATAATAGGCATTAAGCGTTCATCTTCTCGACCTTTCAATAAAAAAAGTTCAATAAAACGCTCAGGGGAACGTTTAATTAATTCATTAACTGCATGAATACCAAATACCAACTCGTCTTGTTTTGCCATGTTCTTCTCTTTTCGATTTCTTTGATTTATGCTTATCTTACTTAACTTCGTCTAGCTTACTGTGACGAATTTTTCTATATTATTTCATCCCTTTACGGGCATTTTTTCCAGGGCGTTTCTTTTTAGCTGTACGCTTTTTCGCTTTTGATTTTTCGGTTTTTTCTGTTTTACCCTTAGTATTTGATTTTGCTTTTTTAGACTTAACTTTATCATCGCGACTTTTACTGGTATTGAAGCCAGTGTCTGAATTTTTTCTCAGTCCTTTGCTTTTAGCCTTACCTTTTGACTTTCCATTTGAGAAGGGTTTAGCTCGACTAATAACTGCTTTATCTCCTGCGAGTACTAAATCTATCTTTTTCTCATCTAAATTCACTGCGGCAACGTTCACTTCTAACACATCACCAATATGAAATTTAGCACCAGTCCTTTCGCCACTTAAGCACATACGTACATCGTCAAAGTGATAGTAATCATGTCCTAGTGAGGTGATGTGGATTAAGCCTTCAATATGTAAATCGTTCAAACGAACAAACAATCCAAAGTTAGTAACCGTTGAAATAACACCAGTAAAAGTGTCACCCACGTGGTCTTGCATAAATTCACATTTAAGCCAGTCGGAAACATCACGTGTGGCATCATCGGCACGACGCTCAGTCATTGAGCAGTGTTCACCTAGCTCGATAACTTCTTCAGGTGCATATTGATAAAAGCCAACATTAGCTTCATTACATCCATCCGCGGCTTCGGCTTGTTTAGCCAAAATAGCTTTAATAACCCGATGAATGACTAAGTCAGGGTAGCGGCGTATTGGAGAAGTAAAATGGCTGTAAGATTCAAGTGCTAGACCAAAATGCCCTAAATTATCACTTTGATATACCGCTTGGCGCATTGAGCGTAATAACATGGTTTGGATTAGTTCTTGATCAGGCCGACCTTTAACATGAGTTAAAATATCGGCGTAATCCGCTGGCTCTGGCTGTTCACGAACCGGCAGTGAAATGCCTAGTTCACTTAAATATGTGACAAAGTTTTTATACTTATCTTCACTGGGTTTGTCATGAACACGGAATAACCCCGGCATGTCATGCTTTTCAACAAATTTCGCCGTAGCAACGTTCGCTAAAATCATGCATTCTTCGATGATTTTATGGGCGTCGTTACGAATTAACGGTACGATAGACTCAATTTTACGGTCTTCATTAAAAAGGAATAGTGACTCTTCAGTTTCAAAAGCAATAGCACCGCGATTCGAGCGCGAGGTCGTTAATACTAAATACATTTGATATAAGTTTTCAAGATCAGGCACTAATGCTTGATACTGTTCACGTAAGCTTGCTTTCTCTGTAGAGTCTTCATCTGACAAAATAGTCGCCACTTTACTATAAGTAAAACGTGCTTTCGAACGCATAACGGCTGAATAAAACTTGCTACCTGACAATTTACCTGCCGCGCTGATGGTCATTTCACAAACCATACATAAACGGTCAACATCAGGGTTTAATGAACATAACCCATTTGATAATTTTTCCGGCAGCATTGGAATAACTTGGCTTGGAAAGTACACTGAATTACCACGAGAAATAGCTTCTTCGTCAAGCGCTGTGCCATTACGCACATAATAACTAACATCGGCAATCGCCACCCATAAACGCCAGCCACCAGATTTTTTAGGCTGACAATAAACCGCATCATCAAAATCTCTGGCGTCTTCACCATCAATGGTGACTAGAGGTAAATCACGTAAATCCACTCTTGGCAATTTGGCATCATCTTCCACTTCATCAGCAATAGCATTAATTTCTTGCATAACGTCTGCTGACCATTGATGTGGTAAATCATGCTCGCGAAGTGCAATATCAATTTCCATACCTGGCGCTAAGTGATCACCCAGTACTTCAATCACTTTACCGACAGCATTATTACGCTTTGAAGGGCGATGCAAGATATTCACCACCACCATTTGTCCGTGACGAGCACCCAACTTTTCATCAGAGGCAATTAAAATATCTTGTTTAATACGCGCATCGTCAGGCACTATAAAAGCAATACCATGCTCCACATAAAAACGACCAACAATGCCTGCCTTACGAGGTTCTATCACTTCAATAATTTTAATTTCTTGACGACCTTTTCGATCAGTGCGGTCCACTAAAATAGCTGCAACAATATCACCATGAAAAACTCGCTGCATCTCATGTGATGAAATATAAAAGTCCTTACCGCGCTTTTCCCCTTTAGCAACATCAGGTACAAAAAAGCCAAAGCCATCGCGATGCCCTGTGACTTTTCCGGTGATCAAACTGTTTTTTGGTGGGACAATGTACTGCTTAAACTTGTTGAAAATGAGCTGTCCTGCATTTTCCATCGCACGTAAACGACGTTTTAAACCAACATGATGAGTTTCATCATGATAATTTAGCGCTTTACATACTGCTTTAAAATTCAGTGGGGAATGGGCATTTTCAATAAGTGAAAGTAATAACTCACGACTAGCAACAGGGTTTTCGTACTTCTGCGCTTCGCGCTTTTTATGGGGATCGTTTATGGTCACGGCAATAGTTGTTAGGTTTTTTGTTACTTAATTATACCTTAGTTAATACCATGCCGCTTACTAATTATTTTATTGTGTTAATACCGACCTTGCTTAGCAGCATTAACCACTCGTTCAGGCATTTTATCAGCAAGTTTGCTCAATAAGTGAGTGATCTTTTTATGTGTTTTTTTATCATCAGTTATCGAGTGATGCAGTTGTACGTATAGTTCAGGAAAATCTAGTGGGCTACCCTTTCCGGCATTATAAATTTGTGCAAGGCGAATTTGTGCCTTTAAGTTGTTTAATGCTGCCGCTTCTTTGAGGTAAATTATTGCCTGTCTATAATCTACCTGCATAAATTTACCAGTATGATAATAACGGCCTAATTGTTCTAATGACTCAGGCAAACCTTGATCAGCAGCTTGACGCATATAATGCAAACCTAACTCAACATCTTTTTTCACACAAACACCAAACGCTAACATGTCGCCCCAAAGAAATTGATAAGACGGTCTTTTAGATTTGATTGCACGAGCTTCAATATCTTGCACTAATTGACAATCATCAAGTACGACTTGACTTAAGTGCTTATTCTCTTTAATTAAATCCAGTAATAAATCGTCACTATATATTTGTACCGCTTGCATATTTTGCCCAAAAGCATGAGGAAAAATAGCCATAAAACATAAAAGAACCAAAATACGCATAATGAAAAACCTAAATAGTAATTAACGAAAAATAAAACCAATAACAATATTATACCCATTAAATTTGAGTACTATCTCATTATCGACCGTATCAACAATAACATGATTGCTATTTATCAATGATGACAATGCCACTGAAATAACAAGCAAATACAGTACCAGTATTATTTTGTCATAAACAATGACAGTGCCTCTTGCACAACTTCCATTAAACGTTAACAATGCAAGTGGGTTTCAATTTGGTATTAAAGCAAGTGTATTCGTTGAGGGTTGTAACGTTATGTCTGATCTTGAAAAATTAATAGAACATTCAAAAGCTAATGAAGCAATAGCTCGAAAGCTATTTGAAATTGAAACTGAAGTACTTGGCTGTCAAACCAGTGAGGCATTATTATCACAACTGTTTGATGCGATAAAAGAAAAGTTTAATATGCCAAATATTACGCTACTAATGGCCGAACCAACTCCTATTAGTTACCTGTTGAGTTCAAGCATGCAATCAAAGTGGCATAAAACCCATACTCAAGCCATTTCCTTGCAAAGGTTAGAATATCTTCATGAAGATAGCTCCCCGTTATTAACCAATGATATCGGAACGCTAAAACACATAGTGCCAGACTCTTTACTTATAGACGCACAATCAGTTGCTTTATTACCTCTTACCTTAGAGAAAAAGTTGTTTGCGAGTTTGTTATTTACAGATAGCGATAGTAATCGTTTCACCAAAGAGCATGGCACTTTTCATTTAGAGCAGTTAGCTGTAAAAGTTAGTTTATGTTTATCAAATGTATTAATCCGAGAACAACTTGAGTACATGGCTAATCATGACAGGCTTACCGGTGTTGCCAATAGGCGCCTGATGGAAGTATCAATTGGAGAGGAATTGATCAGACAAAAACGCTATGGTGTACCTTTCTCAGTTTTATTTATTGACTGTAATAAGTTTAAAGCTATTAATGATACTTATGGTCACGATTGTGGTGATATGGTACTAGCTTATGTTGCTGCTCAACTAGAAGAATTGATCAGGGAAAATGATCGCTGCTTTCGCTATGCTGGTGATGAATTCGTTATTTTATTAGCCAGCCAAGGTTATCAAGAAGCCATTTTAGCCAGTAAACGTTTAACTAGCTTTTTCTCCAATAACCCAATGCCTTATGAGAATAAGAGCCTTGAAATAACCATCAGTTGTGGAGCAGCTGCCAGTGACGGTGAACAAACCATGCACGAGTTATTAAAGAAAGCCGATCAACAACTTTACTTGCATAAAAAAATAATGACAGTCGCTAAATAACAGCTATAGTTTTAGGGTCGGTAATACTCTTAAACTATAGAAAAAACCTACTTTTTTAAAGGACGCTGTAAGCACAAATGATTGTCGAAATTCATACCTCAGAATTAATAATTGGTCACTATGTTGTTGATATTGTTAAACAGCAAGGTAAGTTTGATCTAACTCATGAAGGTCATATTAAAAGTGTAGCAGTAATTCAAAACTTGATTGCTAAAGGTGTTGAAACGGTTCTAATTGATAAAAGTAAAACCAAAACAGCAGATAACAATCAAGCGGCAGTTAAAAGCTCTGAACAATCCCCTGTTATTCTCGAAATTAGTAAAGCAAAAGAAATATTTAATGAGTCAAAAGCCATTCAGAAGAAAGTATTTGCTGATGCACAAAGTGGCCGAAATTTAGATTTAGACCCTGTCATTGACGTGACCAATAAAACTATCGATGCAATTTTTAAAAACTCTGATGCACTTGCTTGTGTAATTAACATTCGTAATAAAGATGAATACCTACTAGAACACTCGGTTTCTGTTTCAGTATTAATGACCATTTTTTCACGTTTTCTGCAGTTGGATAAACAGATTGTGCAGCAACTTGCAATTGGAGCTTTTTTGCACGATGTTGGTAAAATCATGGTGCCTGATGAAATATTAAACAAACCTAGCAAGCTGACTGACGAAGAATTCAACGTCATGAAAACCCATGTAAATCATTCTATTAATATAATAAAAGATACACCGGGCTTATCTGAATTAAGTATTGAAGTTGCAGCATTACACCACGAAAAACTCGATGGTAATGGTTACCCATTCAATGTGTTAGCAAAAGATATTTCCAAGTATGGTCGGATGATCGCCATTTGCGATATTTTTGATGCCTTAACCGCTCACCGTTGTTATAAAAAAGGTTATAGCCATATCAAATCTTTTGCCATTCTTCGAGGGCTTGCGCAAAAAAATCAACTAGATACACGCTTAGTCGATTTATTTATCAAATGCATGGGTGTGTATCCCGTAGGCTCTCTGGTTGAATTAAGTTCACATAAACTCGCTATTGTTGAAGCTAGAAATCAAGATGATCCAACCAATCCTAAAGTTCGTTCATTTTATAGTGCTGAGTTTAATCATTATGTGATGACTGAAGATATTGATTTATCAAAAGATAACGCCTTTATTGTCAAAGGCGTCAGAGCCGATGATTTTGATCTAGATATGAACAAAATCATCGAGTTTCTCTTAATGGAAGGCTAACTTTTTAAAATTAAGTCCCTTAACTAGTTCCTAAAATTTATGCCTGAATTAGCAGCAAAATATGCAAACAAAGTATAAATAGTAGTGGTTTGTTTTAATACTTCAGTATCTACTTTGTCTAAGGTATCGTTTTCAGTGTGATGATAATCAAAGTAATCCATACCATCTGGAGCAAAATTAATACTTGGCATACCTGCTGCACTTAACAAGCTCATATCAGATTGTGCTTTTGCATTATTTTTTGTTGATAATTCAACCCCTAGAGGTGCTAAATAAGTAGCAAACTCTTTTATTGCAGCAACAGCATGATCACCTACACCAGAAGTCATTTTATAGATTTTACCCGTACCAAAATCCCACTCAGCACCAATAATATGATTTTTCATTTCATCCTTATGATCAACCATATATTGCTTCGCACCTAATAAACCTACTTCTTCTGCCGCAAATAATATAACTCGAATAGTACGTTTCGGTCGTTCTGGCAATTGAGCGATATGAAAAGCAGCTGCCATTACCATACCAACTCCCATACCGTCATCTAATGCTCCAGTACCAACATCCCAACTATCAAGGTGAGCACCGATAGAAACTATCTCTTCAGGGAATTCACTCCCGGTAATTTCACCTATAACGTTGGCTGATTTAGCAACCACTTTAGTATCGGTATGTGATGTTAGGTTAAGATAAACACTCACAGGCTCACCACGGTTTAATTGATTAACTAGCATGTCAGCATCAGGGTTAGAAACACTTACAGCAGGAATTTTATTAACGCCGTCCTGATAACGCATAATGCCAGTGTGTGCGATACGATTATTATCAGTGCCAACGGAGCGAATGATTAGAGCAGATGCGCCTTTTTTTGCCGCTACAACTGCACCGCCAACACGAGCACCAACGGCTGCACCATACCCTCGACCAGTAATGTATTTATCCATACGATATGAAATAAAAGCAATTTTTCCTGCTAAGCTATTGTCAGGTGCCGCTTGTAAATCAGCTAAAGTTTCAAAATGCGCAACCTCGGCGCTTAAGCCACCTTTTGCAGTTGCGATGCTACCACCAAGCGCAATAGAAACCAGCTCTTGAGGATAAGGGGTTAATATTCTTACTTGGGCATCTCCTCTTTGCCAAAAAGTCCCATTAACTTCTTCCGTCCAAACTTTATCAAAACCTAGGCTTTGCATTTTTTTCACTGCCCAAGTAATCGACTTTTTATCACCCTCTGATCCCATTAATCGATGACCAACTTCAGTGGTAAGTGACTCAACTAATTGATATGACAGGTCTGATTGCATTGTGCTATTAGTTAATGCTTTTAACTCTTGTTTTTGTTGGTTATCAAGTACATCTGCGGTGGCTGCAAAAGAAAACCCTACCCCCACTATAGTTATTAATAATACATAAGGATTTATGCTAAACATTGTCGTTCCAGTGTTAATTTTTAAAATGGTCACTAGTATTAAAGAATTAATACTGAGTTTCAATGAACTTATCTCTATATTCACACTCTATTTACTTCATAAATAAAGTAAAAAAGCACTCAAATGGAAAGAGAAATTAACACTCATCGTTTAATCAACAAAACGTTTCATCGTTCAACTGTAATTTCTTCAGCTTTTGTTTATTCCGTTGTTATTCATATTCTGCTTTTACTTGCTTTATTAACTATTACTCCAAAACTAGAAGCGCCTCAAAAACAAATCATAAAAATAATTTCTGCAAAGCTGCTATATAAAAAACCAACACCAGCTCCTGTTGAACAAGCGAAAGAATCAGTCGTACAAAAAAGCAAAATAGAAACAAGAAAAAAACCTACTGAAAAACTTAATAAAAACAAAATAATGAAAGAGATAGAACCTGCAATAAAGAATGAAGGAGAAAAAAAAGAAAACAATACACCAAGAGTAACTAAACAAAAATTTAGTAGTTTTAACAGCTTACAATCGTTACGTGAAAGGGTTAATCAACAAAGCTATAAGCAAAGTGCCAATGACCATTATCAAGCCACTGTTAAAAGCAAAAATGTTATTCCTCGCTCAACAACCAAATTTAAACAACTAGCTGAAGCTAAAGCAGTCACAATTCGGGTAAATTGCGATAATGCTTTAAATAAAGGAATGATGATTATGTCTGGATTGCTTGGAGGTAGTGTTAAGTGTAATAGTTTTAACGGCTCAAAAAAATTCATTGATGAGCGCTTAGAAAAGTTAGGGAAAAAGGCAGGAAATAAAAAGTAAAAAACCGACAAATGCCGGCTTTAAATAGAATAATGAACTAGACCGCTATATTGAAAACGAAGAGCCACAGCCACAAGTAGTCGTTGCATTTGGGTTATTAACGAGAAAACGGCTTCCTTCTAATCCTTCAACATAATCAACTTCACCATCAACCAAGTATTGTATACTCATTGGATCAACCACCATAGTTACTCCTTGCTTAACAATAGTTAAGTCTCCTTCGTTTACTTTTTCATCAAAAGTAAAGCCGTATTGAAACCCCGAGCAACCACCACCTGTGACATAGACGCGTAGTTTTAGTTCTGGGTTTTCTTCTTCGGTGATCAGCGACAATACTTTTTTGGCTGCAGCATCAGAAAATTTAATCGGTAATTCAGGGTTTGACATAAGGCTCAACTTGGTACTTAAATAACGAGTGGATTATCTTAAACTTGACTATTTTAGTCAAGTATTAACGATGTGGTTTGTGATAAATTTTTTGTGACTGAACGCCACAAATAACTTTCATCTAATTTATGATATTTTTGCCATTTATTTTTGGGCAGTATAGTGGATAACTCTACTTTTTCTGGGCTAAAATTTTCCGGTAAAGTAAATTCTCCCTCAATAATCTGAAAATATTTGAAGCTAAAAGAAAGTTGTTTCTTAGTAATATTTGAAACTTTACTTAGCGCAAGTTTACTTGGTTGATCATTTAAGCTGCCAAAAAAAGTTAACTCAACATACCCCTTTGCATAACGCCTTTTCACTTGTTGCTGCACTAACGCTAATTGAAAACGATAGTGGTTAGGGCTCTGTGTTGCTGAAATTGATAGTTCATCAATAACAATACCGTCAGCTTCTTTCTCTGGTGCCATCACCTTTTCATAAAAAGCTAAGTCTTTTTTCACTTGATAGTGGTCTTCTTCTATGTTTTTCAACATGTTTTGTGATTTTTGATTTGCTATACGCTCAACCTCAAGTTCAACCTCAAGGGTATTAATTCTTTTTACATGCTCAACTTCTGTTGCATATAAACGGGCTAAGCGTTGTTTTTGTTGCTGCATAACTTGTATTTGATAATTATGATAAAAATTACCTAACCGATAGCCACAAAACAGGCAGGTTATGATTAATACTAGTAATAGTAGCGCTGAACGAAAAGCGCCTAAACGCTGCACAACGACATTTAGATTTATTTTTGCTAACCAACTCATTTGAAAAGTATTATGATATCCATTAAAACAACAACAATGATTAATTGACTCAGAAATAAAACGATTAATAAGCGCTCTATGATGTCACTAACCACACTAAGAAAACATTTAGCCCTGCCTAAAACGTCATGGCAGCTATGCCTGCTTGCTGCAATAGGCGGCCTAGCATCAGCACTTTTAATAATACTATTTACCTTAAGTATCGAGGCGCTTCAGCAGTTTTATTTAAACCAAAAGGATAACTATACCAGTTTAGATACACTAAGTCGTTTTGATTTACCAATAATTGGCGCGTTAGTGATTCTTGTCTTTGCACGATTTACTGGTTATAAATACTTAAGAACTGGAATTCCTCTGGTTTTACACCACCTTAAAATTTCTCACGGGGTTATTCCTTTTAAAAACACCTTCAACCAGTTTTTTGGTAGTGTTGTTGCTTTAGCCTCAGGATTCTCAGTTGGAAGAGAAGGTCCAGCTGTCCATCTTGGCGCCGCTTGTAGCAGTTATATCGGTGGTAAGTTAAACCTTCCCTTTAATACTATACGTACACTTTGTGCTTGTGGTATTGCTGCAGGAATTTCAGCCAGCTTTAATACCCCGATTGCTGCGGTTATTTTTGTTATGGAAGTGATATTACGAGAATACAAGGTCCATATTTTTATCCCTGTGATGATAGCATCTATTATAGGCTCATTAACCACGCGAAGTTTTTTTGGTCCGGTGCATGAGTTTGCCTATTTCGATAAAATTCAATTAACACTTTTGCATTACCCTGCCCTGATTTGTTTAGGGCTTTTCCTTGGCATTCTAGCTTTTGCATTTAATCGTTATTTAGTCTTAATCATCAAACACTCCACTCAATATCATATTTTGCCGCGATTTTTATTAGCGGCATTTATCACCGGTGGTTTAGGTTATTTTATTCCATATGCAATGGGAACTGATCTCAGCGCTATAAGTTTTGCAGTTGAAAATAACGCAGGTTTTCAACTTTTAGCAGGTTTACTAATCGCTAAAATGTTGATGACTATTTCAGCGCTTGGTTTAGGGATCCCTGGTGGTATTATTGGTCCAATACTCGGCATTGGTGCCGTTGCTGGTGCTTGTGTTTCAGTGCTAGCAATACATATATTTCCAGGTGAACACCTATATAGTGATTACGCATTAATGGGCATGGCAGGTTTTATGGCAGCTACATTGAATGCGCCATTAGCCGCTTTATTAGCCATAGTTGAGTTATCCAATCAATTAGAAATTATTGTCCCTGCAATGGTAGTGATCGCAACCGCATGTATTACTTCAGGCCAGTTTTTTAAAAATCGCTCTGTCTTTATCATGCAGCTTGAAGTACAAAAACTCATCTATCGAAAACCTCCAATAGAAAAATCTTTGCAGCGTATTGGCGTGTTAGGTGTTATGAAGGAAAACTTTACCTTGATTACTAAGGTGCAATCTGAAAACGCGACTGAAAATGTAAACAATTTAAATGCGGCCACTACAACCAACAAAACGTTAACCATAGTTAAATCTACATCAATTAAATCTCCAGAAGACAAAGTGAATTATTCATGGCTTGAACAAATCAGCAACAATGAACCTAACTCTTTATGTAAAGTGGTTGAGCACCAACTAGAGCCCCTCACTTACCAAGCAACACTCGCTGAGGCTTATTTACTGTTAGTAGAAAAGCGCCAAGGTGGTGTTTATATTTACCAAGATAGTCCAGATAACATTATTGGCATTGTTACCTTTGAACAAATTCGACAATATTTAATGACAGGAAAAACACACAAATGACCATACTTTGGCTAAAAGCATTACATGTTAGTTTTATGGTAGCTTGGTTCGCTGGTATTTTTTATTTACCACGCTTATTTGTTAATCATGCAGAAACAGAAAAAACTGATGTTATTGAGCAACTCAAAGGCATGGAGCGTCGCTTGCTCAATTTTGTTACTCCCTTTGCTTTGTTAACCATAGGACTTGGTATTGCACTTATTTATCAGTATGGTTACCAGTGGTTTGTTGCGGCAAAATGGTTACATATCAAAATTACCTTAGTACTAGCTCTAGTGGTTTATCATGGTTACTGCTTTAAGTTAGTTAAAGATTTTCAGGCAGATAGAAATACCAAAAGCGGGAAGTTTTATCGTTTGTTTAACGAATTGCCGGTTTTTATATTATTTATTGTGGTTATTTTGGTTTATGTAAAACCTTTTTAAGCTCATCTATTAGTCATTATTGAAGCTCAAGCCAAAGGTGCTTTTTACTTATAAGGTCTTGAGTTCTTTTTGAAGCAATTGGGTTAACCAATTCAAAAATTTTTCTTGAGCCTAAATTTGCTTTCATAAGAATATTTGATGTCATTGGATGATTAGCAAAAAGAGCATCAAACTCACCACTATTTATTAATTTAGCTAAGCCTTTATCTAACCTTTTTCTCAAGCGAATATTCTCTTTATTAACAAAAAAGAAAATGGGCGCATAGTACTTAAGTGCAATATTCTGTTCAATGGTAAATAAGTTATTACCTTTAATTTCCAACCAAGGTTCGTGTAAAGCTCTCGGAAAATAATCAAAACGTTTTTTTACTAGCATTTTTAGTAAATGATTATCAGAGCCTTCAACAACATTAAAACCATTACTCTTCAAAATTTCGCTATCCGGCCAATTAATTCCTTGGCCTACAGGTGTTTTTTTTAATTTTTCCAAAGATGTATCTTTTAAAAAGGTTTTCTGCTGACCCGCTCGAATGATAAAAATACGATAACCCATCATGCCTTTTAATAGTGGGAAATATATCGCTTGTAGTTGTTCCTCTAATCCTTTACTTGTCATCCTCCATGTAAGGTCAATCAACTCATTTCGCTCTAACATCTTTGATGTACGCTCCTGTGCCATTTCAATCGACACCGGCTGTAAAACAAAATCTCCAAACTCTCCTTTAGTGCTTTCTAAGGTAAGCTTAAGTAATTCAAGAAAATATGCATTTTTTGGATCTGGGAAGTTTTTAGAAGCAACATAACGAACTACGTCAGTAGCAGCACTGGCATTAACAAATACTAGGAAAGTGGAAAAGATAATAATTTTAAACAATGAACCTCCAAAAAAGTTGAACAATCAACCTAAGACAAACTATAGCTGAAACATATGTTCCTTCCTAACATTCATATTTCAAAATATAGGTTTTGATCAATGAATCGCTATTCAAATGGATAATACATTCTCAATAAAACAGTTTTATGCTATATTTCTGCGAAAATTTGCCATTTTTCATTTGTTATTGATTACTGACGACTAATGGCAACACCCTAAAAACAAACTGAATCTGTATGACTTGCTCAAGATAATGTTTGTTTTTGATTAATCTCATTAGGTAAACCATATGATGACCTTTGAAGGCAGCCATATTCTATCTGTTTCACAATTTGATCGTGAAGCGATTGCTAAAATTCTTAATGTTTCTGCACAAATGGCTCCTTATGCTATGCGTGAAAAACGTTGTACCGTACTAGAAGGTGCTATTTTAAATAACTTATTTTTTGAACCTAGTACTCGCACACGAGTCAGTTTTGGTGCTGCATTTAACTTATTAGGTGGTAGTGTTAGAGAAACTGTTGGTCAAGAAAACTCTTCTTTAAGTAAAGGCGAATCACTTTTTGATACCGCTAGAGTTATAAGCGGTTATTCTGATGTTATTGCCATGCGTCACCCTAAAATGCACTCTGTTGAAGAATTCTCTCAAGGCAGCAGTGTACCGGTAATCAACGGTGGCGATGGAGCAAATGAACACCCTACCCAAGCATTATTAGATTTATTTACCATTCAATCAGAGATGCAGCCTCATGGAAAAACGCTTGATGGGCTCAACATTGTTTTAATGGGTGATTTAAAACATGGCCGTACTGTGCACTCTTTATCAAAGTTATTAAGTTTATATAAAAATATAAAAATCACCTTGATTGCTCCACAAGCCTTGCAAATGCCAGATAACGTTGTTGCAAGCTTAATGAATGCTGGCCATGAAGTGATTATCACCGATAAACTCGAAGGTAATTTAGCTTGTGATGTAATTTATCAAACACGCATTCAGCAAGAGCGTTTTGCCAGTAGAGATGAAGCTGAACTGTATCGAGGGCACTTCAGTTTAAACAAAGAGTTATATCAGCAATATTGTCAGCAACATACGGTGATAATGCACCCTTTACCGCGTGATTCACGACCTGAAGCAAATGAACTAGATACTGATCTTAACGATTTAAATAATTTAGCCATTTTTAGACAAGCTCAAAATGGCGTTTTAGTCCGTATGGCTTTGTTTGCACTAACCTTAGGCGTTGAAAATAAGCTCACTCAACATGAAAAACCGATCACTTGGTTTACGAGTAAGAGAATTTAATAAGAAATTTAGTTATTAGAATTAGTAATAAAAATTAAAAATTAGGCACAATACTATGAAAAGTACTACGCAAGAAAAATCACAAGCATTATTTGATCACGCACAAGCAGTGATCCCCGGCGGCGTTAACTCACCAGTAAGAGCTTTTAATGGCGTTGGCGGTACTCCATGTTTTATTAAACGTGCTGAGGGTGCTTACATTTATGATGCCGATGATAAAGAATACATCGACTATGTAGGCTCTTGGGGACCAATGATTTTAGGTCACAATCACCCAAAAATTCTTGCTGCTGTGATAGAAACAGCTAAAAGTGGTTTAAGTTTTGGTGCTCCAACAGAGCTTGAAATCACCATGGCAGAAAAGGTACGTGAGCTTGTGCCATCAATGGAAAAGCTACGCATGGTGAGCTCTGGCACTGAAGCCACTATGAGCGCTATACGTTTAGCTCGTGGTTATACTAACCGAGATAAGATTCTAAAGTTTGAAGGTTGTTATCATGGTCATGCCGATTCATTATTAGTAAAAGCTGGTTCGGGTGCGTTAACTATGGGGGTTCCTAACTCTCCAGGTATTCCAGCAGATTTTGCTAAACATACATTAACCGTACAATATAATGACATTGAACAAGTCAAAGAAATTTTTGCTCAATTGGGTGATGAAATAGCATGTATTATTGTTGAACCTGTTGCTGGCAACATGAACTGTATCCCTCCTGTTGATGGGTTTTTATCCGGTTTACGTGATATTTGCGATCAATATAAAAGTGTTTTAATTTTTGACGAAGTAATGACAGGTTTTCGTGTTGCTCTAGGTGGTGCACAAGCTCATTATCAAATAAAACCAGACTTAACCACATTAGGTAAAGTCATTGGTGGCGGTATGCCGGTAGGTGCTTTTGGTGGTAAAACAGAAATAATGGATTATATCGCACCAGTAGGACCCGTTTATCAAGCAGGTACTTTATCAGGTAACCCTATCGCGATGGCGGCTGGATTAGCTTCGTTAAATGAGCTTTGTACTGATGATGAGCAAGGTAGTAAACATCAGCAACTAAGTGCCGCCACAGAAAAACTAGCCATGGGCTTAAAAGCTGCTGCAGAGCGTAATGGCATTTCTTTAGCGATTAATTATGTTGGTGCAATGTTTGGTTTCTTTTTTACTAAAGAAGAGCATATCACCAGCTTTGCCCAAGCAACGGCTTGCGATGCTGAAAAATTCAAAAAGTTCTTTCACTTAATGCTTGAAGAAGGCATTTATTTAGCACCATCGGCCTATGAAACCGGCTTTTTATCTACCGCTCATACCGACAAAGAAATTGATTTAACTCTAGCGGCTGCTGATCGCTGTTTTGCTCAGTTATAAGGTTATTAATAGGTAGCGCAGTATAAAAAAGCCTTTAGCATGACACTAAAGGCTTTTAATATATTAAAACCAGTTTAATTAAAACTTGTTTAACTATTTCATTTCCGTGGTTATCAATTGTTGTTGTAACCAGTCAAATGCTTGTTGCCACCCTAACTCTAAGCCGGAAAATGTTTTATAATTCCAATCATCTAAAGTTCGAATATGGCTTAGCTTTTCAGAAATAATTTTGCTTTCGTTTGAATAATAGACAAATGCTATCGCTGTTAAGTGTTCATATGAGGCTATACTCAATTGAGCTTCAAAGCTATAACTGTAATTATTCACACGATTGATTAGCATACCAAACGGCTCAAAGAAGTGAGCACTTATGAACTCATGACTTTCTTCAACCATTTCCAATGTTATCTCAATACCATCATCAGCGATAACTTCCACGATATTGTCTGAAATAATATTAAAATAGGCAAAACTTAAACGATGTTTCATTCAGACTCCCCACAGGTTTGTTGTTTTTATTTTATAAATATGGACTGACTTTTAAATCACAATATAAGCTTGTACATTGCTCTTTAACCTTAGTCGACTATGACTTAATTTCCACGATTCAAATCAAGTTTATATCAACATGTTCGCTAATTTATTGAGCTAGTTACCAAATAATTTTTCAAACCAAGATTTTTTCTTATCTATTTTTTTATCTACAGTTTCACTACAGCTATATTGCAAAGCAATACCATCGTTAATTGCAGGAAAATTGATATTCGTAGGGCATTTTTGAGCGGTTGGCAAGCCGCTTAGTTGCTCAAATTTAGTGATAACAACACCTTGTGGTTGAACAACCTCTTTATTCTTAATACCATACTTTTTCATAAAATTAGCAAATAAAACTAATGCTCCACTACTCCCTGTATATTGGGTAGGTTTATTGTCATCATGTCCTAACCAAGTTGTTACAAGGTGCTTGGCATCGTAACCAACAAACCAACTATCTCGTTGTTCATTGGTTGTTCCTGTTTTACCTGCTAGCTTTTTCCCCTTCAAGCGCCAAGCAAGTGATTTTGCTGTGCCTTCTTGGGTAACTTTTGATAAAGCATAATCGAGCAAATAACTTGCCTGTGTAGAAAAGTAAGCACTAACTTCAGGTGTGAATTGCCATAATGTTTCTCCCTGAGCAGAAATAATTTTATCAATTACATGTCCCTGAATATGTTGTCCTTGATTGGCAATCGGAAGATAAAATTGATTGATTTGGTAAGGTGACATATTTAAAGAACCGAGTAACATCGAGGGCCTAAGTACAATATCGTCAGGATAACCCAATAAATGTACAGCATCAGCAACATTCTCAAGCCCTAAAGCCATACCTAAATTTACCGTTGGAATATTTAATGATTGAACTAAGGCATCAATGAGCATCACTTTACCACGATACTTGCCATCATAATTCTTAGGCCGCCAAATTTCGCCATTATCAGCAGTAAAGGTAATGGCTTCATCAGCAAGTAAACTACCTAATTGAAATTGTTGATAACGTTCTAAGGCGGCTAAATATATTGCTGGTTTTATCAATGAACCTATCGGCCTTTTTGCATTAAGCGCTCGATTGAAACCGGCATAACCACTTTTTTTACCACCAACAAGTGCTTTGATTTCTCCGGTTTCTATTTCGGTAACCAGCATGGCGGCTTGTAATAGCTCATTTTTCTCTTGCGCAAACTTATTAAGCTGCTCACTTATCGTTTGCTCTAATAGCTGTTGGCTATAAATTGAAAAAGTAGTGAATACTCTAATGCCTGACTCTTGTTCATCCGCTGATAAAATACCAGTTAATTCACGTTTAACTAATTGCAAATAGGCTGGATATTTATTTTTTGCCTGCTTAAAACGACGAGACTTCCTTACCGATAACGGTGATTCAACCGCAGCTATGAACTCAGCTTTAGACAAACTATCTTGCTCAAACATTAACCGCAAAACTAAATCACGGCGTTTTTTAGTCCGCTCAGCATAACGCCAAGGATCATAATAACTTGGCCCTTTAATCACGCCAATTAGGGTTGCCATTTGTTCGTCAGATAATTGAGCTATGCTTTTGCCAAAATAAAACTCTGCAGCTAAACCAAAACCATAAATACCATTGGCATAATGTTGACCTAAGTACACTTCATTAATATAAGCTTCAAGCAATTGATCTTTACTGTAACGATACTCCAACAAGAGCGCCATAATCGCTTCATTAACCTTGCGCCAAATCGTTTTGCTTCGGGTTAAATACATGTTCTTAACCAATTGCTGCGTTAAGGTACTACCACCTTGAACGGTGCGTCCGGCACGTAAATTTTGATAAAGGGCACGTAAAATACCTAATGGGGAAACACCTGCATGGAAGTAAAAATCTCGATCCTCAACCAGTAATAAAGTATCTAACAATTTTTCAGGCACTGATTGTAGCGGTACTAAAATACGGTCCTCTTTATTTTCAGGTACTAATCGGTCAATGAGTATCGGCTCTAGTTGAATATAGTCACTCTTTTGATTATCAACATAAAGCTCGGTTACTTGGTTAGAATTAACATCTATGGTTAAAATTTCAGCGTCACTAACCCCACTGCCAAAATCAAAAGCACGACGATAAATAATCGCCCGCTTTTTTGATAACGCAAATTGTCCCGCTCGATTAACTTTAGTGACTTGTCGGTATCCTGTGAGCTGTAAGGATTGTTTTAGGTGGGATAAATCTATGTTATCGCCTATTTGATAAGTTTCAACTTTACCAAATACTTGCACAGGGACTTGCCAACGCTGACCTTCAAACTTAGCCGTTACCTTGGCATCTAAATACAAAGCATAAAAAGCTAAAATAATGAAACAAATAGAAAGTAGTTTTATACAAAAAATCATAAAACGATATTTCTTTGAGCGTGTTACAACAGGTATATCATTATCTTCAGACGGTTTAACAGCCATACATTATTTTTCATCTTCAAAAGTGGAAATTTTATTATCGTCAGATTTTAATCTTTGACGATAATTGGCTTTTGCAAGTTTTTGCATATCTTCAACTTGATCACTCTCATCGACGATCTCCCTACCTAAAAAGGTTTCAACAACATCTTCAAGGGTTACAATTCCTGCCGTTTGTCCAAAATGATCTTCAACTAAAAAAATATGTTCATTACGCCTGATAAAAATATCAAGTAAAGGTAACACCGACATAGCTTCCGACACTCTATAAATCGGTAACATGATATCTTTTAACTGATTATCTCCCTTTCCTTGACGTTCATTTTCATACATAAGCCCTTTTATAACCATGCCAATGATATTATCGATTGAGTCTTTATAGACAGGAATTCGAGTGAAGTTAGCTGTTTGCTCAACATTTAACGCATCACTTATTGTCATGTTTTGCTCAAGTGCATGAACCACAGTTCTAGGCGTTAAAATATTTTCAGTTTTCACCTCTTTAAGCGACAAAATATTCTCAACCATTTGGCTTTCTTGGCGAATGATAGAGCCGTCTTTATAACCTAAAGCAGTAAAAGCCTTAATTTCGTCTCGACTAACAACATCGTCTTTGCCCTTATTAAACAACCGAGTGATTAACGTTGAGAACCAAACCATGGGATAAACAAGTTTGACGAGAAAATTAATAACATGAGCTGACGGAATAGCCAATGAACGCCAAAATTTTGCACCGATAGTTTTAGGTATTATTTCAGAGAAATATAGAATAGCTAACGTTAATAAAAAGGCGATAAGCGTTTCTTTTTCTTCACCAAAAACTCGAATAGCCTGAGCACCAACGCCAGCAGCCCCCATAGTATGTGCAAATGTATTTAAAATAAGAATGCTTGATATTGATTTATCTAAATTACTTTTAACTTTAAACAATGCTTTACCAGCAAAAGGTTTGTCTTTTTTAACTTGCTCAACAAAGCTAGGTGTTATCGAGAGTAAAACCGCTTCTAAAATTGAACACAAAAAGGAAACACCTATGGCGATGGCTAAATATATAAAGAGAAGTGTCATGAGTTTTATAGGTAAAAAGAAGTATTAACTAAATTGTAAACTATTTACCTTTATTCTAAAGAGATAATTTCATAATAAACGAAGGCTGTTAGCCTTTTATGCTTAATTTTTAAATATTTAAATGTTTTTTAGTTCTTCTAGTCGCTTGCGCATTAACGGGATCATCAGGCCAATAATGCTTCGGATACTTTGCTTTCATCTCTTTTTGCACTAATACGTAACTTCCTTGCCAAAAACTCGCCAAATCTTGTGTCACTTGAATTGGCCTTTGAGCAGGGGATAATAATTCAATTGTCACTGGCACTAAATTTTTTTTATCTCCAACCACAGGGCCTGTTTTCAAACCATAAACTTCTTGCATAGGCAGAGAAACAATAGGTGCTTGTTCATTACTATAACGAATAGGACAACGTCGTCCTGTTGGACCAACAAAGTGGCTTGGCGCTATTTTATTTAAAAGCTGCTGTTGTTGATAATCAAGTAAAGAAAGTAGTTGCTCTGATAAATTTAACTTATCCAATTTAGCTTTCGTAGTTATACCGTCAATGAAAGGTAATAACCATAGCTCTAAATTGAGCTCTAATGCCTGTTCACTCACATTAGGGAAGTCGAGATGGGCTTGTGTTTGGTTTATCCAGCGCCAGCGTTTTAATAGTGCTTTATCGTCAAGTGACCAATTGAGCCAAGCAATCGAATGCAGCTCGAGCTGTTGGCGCCATAGTGTAAAAACTTTCTGATTATCAAGTTGTTGAGTAAAGGGTTTGTCATTTAATATTATCGCACCAATGCACTGCTGTTGTGCAGCAACAATTCGCTTAATTTTAGTATCATAAACACAATATACGTTATTAGAGGTTTCAACTAATCCCCATGATAATAGTTGTTGAATATCAACTGGCGCGGCAAGACGTACCGTTAGTTTTTGTTTAAAAGAAGTTAAATGTGCCGCCACAATAACCGACTCATTCGCCATAACGTCTTGCTCATTGATGATTAAACCTTTGCCATAACTTGCAATATATTCGCCAAATTGTAAGCGTGTTTTTGCTAATCGTTGAGGATAGGCTAAAAACAATAAAACACCGCAGTATTGTAGAGGTAATTCGGTCTGTGGAGACAGTTGAGTTTTACTTGCTAAGCGCTTAGCTTGTTTAATAATCTGTTGGTGCCGATATGTATTATGTTTGCTCAACAATAGGGTGATTCTATGGCGTAAATCACAATCTAAACGTGCATCAGCTGTTGAAAACACATCGCGTTCTTCCAGTAAAGCAGCGATAAGGCAAGCTAAATAGCCTAAACCAGACAGCACTTTTTCATGTTCTAATTGCTTCGCTTTAATGATCATATGCGCAAAACGAGGATGGCAACTTAGTTGTACCGTTTGCTCTCCGTGCTGGGTTAACCGCCGCTGTCGATCAAGTACATTAATCTCTTGTAATGCCAACCAGGCTTTTTCTTCGGTTAATGCTTTTGGAAAATCTAGCAAAGGTAACTCATTAAGTGCTTTCACGCCCCAACGTGCCGCTTCAATGATCACGGGCAGAATATCCGCCTGATGAATATCTAATGGGTTTTGCTGTTGACGACGCTGAAAGTCTTCCTGACCATAAAGCCGTATGCAGTGACCAGCACTTAATCGACCCGCTCTTCCCGTACGTTGAATAGCAGATGATTTAGCAATATTGCGTTGAATTAGGGTATTAGTCAGAATTTGTTCATCATAAATAGCTACTTTTTCTAGGCCGGTATCAATAACTACTGAAATACCTTCAATGGTTAAACTGGTTTCAGCAATGTTGGTTGCTAGCACAACTTTTCTTTGATCATTCTTAGGTTTAGCAATCGCATGTTGCTGCTCTGTTAACGATAAATCACCATACAAAGGGCAAACCAAACAATCCTTAATTAAATGCTGCAGGTTTTCAGCAAAGTAGCGAATATCAGCACTACCGGGCAAAAAAACTAAAATTGAACCTTGGTAAGCCAATAGAGATTTTTTAATCACCGACAGAGTATGCTCACGCCAAAGTCGTATATTGGTTGCAGGTTGATAATCGAGTTTTACTGGGAAGCTTCGCCCCTTACAATGGAGATAATAGGCATCGGGTAACACTTGTTGAATATGCTCATTAGCCAAAGTGGCTGACATTAACAAAAGAATCAGATCATCACGTAAGTTTTGCTGAATATCTCGCGCTAGCGCAAAGGCTAAATCAGCCTGTAAAGAACGTTCATGAAATTCATCAATAATGATCAAACTAACGCCAAGCAACTCAGGATCATTTTGCATAATTTGAATAAGAATGCCTTCAGTCACAACCTCAAGTTTAGTGTTTTTTGATACTTGCTGATCATTGCGTAAACGGTAACCAATACGTTGTCCAACGGGCTCACCAAGCTGTTTAGCTAGATACTGAGCGACACTTTTCACCGCAATACGACGTGGCTGCAGTAAATAAATTTTTTCTGTAATACCACTACCTTTTTCAAGGAACCATAAAGGTAGCCGAGTAGATTTACCGGCACCAGGCTCAGCAGTTAGCAGAATAGTTTTATGACTAACAAGCGCTTGGAAAAACGATGTTTTAAGCGCTTCAATAGGAAGTGTATTTGACACTTTGACCGAAAGTTCAATGGAAGTTGTGAACAGTATATACGCAAACCAGCTAAAAATGCAGGCTTGTGTGTTAAAAAGCAAAACTTAGCTAACTTGTTGAAAATGTCTATAATTACCATTACAACCATATAAAAATATTTAACTATGAATAAAGAACATATTGTAACGTTCCGTTTTCTTGCTGAACCCACTGATGTTAATTTTGGTGGCAAGGTACATGGTGGTATGGTGATGAAATGGATCGATCAAGCATCATATGCTTGTGCCGCACAATGGAGTAAACGTTACTGTGTAACGGTATCTGCTAATGGCATCCGCTTTATTCGCCCTATTCTTGTTGGTCAAATGATCACAGTAACTGCTCGTATAGTACATACTGGAAAAACGAGCATGCACATCTATGTTGTCGTGCGAGCAGGTGATCCAAAAGAATCAGGCATGGTAGTGACTAACCGTTGTTTCATTACATTTATGGCCATTGATGAGTCAGGCTATCCGGTAAAAGTTGCAGGTTTTGTTCCTGTTAGCGATGAAGATAAGCTGCTTGAGGATGTTGCCGAAGAAGCGAAACAATTTGCTAAAGCCCTCGACAGTGATTTTGAAAAGAAACTAGGATGGAAATAATACCGAAAGAAACAAATAAGAACCTAAACTCCAAGCGTTTATTCTTTGCTCTAGATTTGAATCAAAAGGATAAGGATTCAATATCAGTATGGTGTCAGCAATATTATCAATCAAATATTAAAACTATAAAATCAGGTAATTTTCATATTACCTTGGCTTTTCTAGGAAATGTTTCCATTAACCAAGAACAAATATTGATTAAACAAGCGACTTTACTTAACCAAACACTAGTATTGTCGAGTGCTGATAAAAACCTATTCGCGGATCAACTGGGAATATTTAACAAGCCACAAGTGGCATATTTAGGATTTACAAGTTTTCCACAGCAACTGTGCTCATTAGCAAACTCGCTTTCAAACCAAGCAAAAAATGTTGTACTTTTCCAAGAAAGTCGCCCTTACCTTCCTCACATATCTGTCTTTAGAAAGGTTAAGACATTTGCTCGAATAATGCCTTTTCAACTAAATATTACCATTAAAAGTTTCAGTCTTTATCACTCAACTTCAATTAACGGTCAACTCACTTATTTACCAATTAAAACTTGGTTAATAAGATAAATATAAGTTGTTGTTTATCTTAAATAGATAAACTTGAAAGTTTTTGAAAATCTGCTTACTTGGCAATAAAGCAAAATTTTGATAAAAATATCATCCGTTCAAACATAGTGAAAAGACAATGAAACTAGCCCCACATGGAGAGTATAAAATTGAGGCTCATGGCAATATATTAGTAGTGGATGCCCACGGCCCTTTTACTGATGAAGTCACCAAACAATATGTACAAGATATGTACAAGGCCTGTGAAGAGTTTACCGGACAAGTGTGGGGGTTATTGGTTACCTTCTATGGTAGCAGTATATTTACCCCTGATGCTGAAAACGCGCTAATTGAAGTCACAAAATTTCGGGTTAAACATGGCATGATCGCCAACGCGAGTGTTATTTTAAACAGCAGCTCTGGAGATCTTCAACAAATGCAACTTCGCCGAATTTATCAAAGCTGTAATTTAACTTTTCATGTTTTTAGTAATATAGATGCAGCAAAATCGTGGTTAAGCGAATTTATTAATGAGAAGTCAGCTGTAATGTAGTAAGTATTTGTAGGTGAGCATTTATGCTTACTTTTGCAAGACTAAAACCTCACCTACAAGCTTGTTTCCAGGTTAGCTGAATAATATACCCAGCTAAGTTTATTTAAATAAATTTTTACTCTAGTAATAACTGTGCAATGGTTGCAATACCAAGTCCTGTTGCGCCAGTTGACCAAAGACCATTTGAACTGCCGTTATAAGCTGCTGACAAATCAAAATGCAACCAACCCTTACCGTCATTTTCAACAAAACGAGATAAAAATCCAGCAGCATTACTTGCACCACCAGCACCACCGCCTTTCTGCGTACGACTATTGGCAGTATCAGCAAAAGCAGATGAACACTTATCTTTATGCCATGGTTCCAAAGGCAACTGCCATAAAGGTTCATTAACTTGAACGGACACTTGTTTGGCTTTTTCTGCTAGTTGCTGATCAAGACTAAACAAAGCAGTGTAATCCCCTCCTGTTGCCAATAAAGCGGCTCCAGTTAACGTTGCAGCATCAATCACTAACGGTGCTTTACTTTCACTTGCTAGTAATAAGCCATCAGCGAGTACAATGCGTCCTTCGGCATCTGTATTAGCAACTTCACAAGTCACTCCATTTTTATAAGTAAGAATGTCGCCTAACTTATAAGCATCATTGCTAACCATGTTCTCAGCACAACATAAAATAAGCTTTACTCGTTGCTTTAATCCTTGTTTAATCGCCAATGCTAATGCACCAGCTACTACGGCAGCACCACCCATATCACATTTCATATCAAACATACCGGCACTTGATTTTAAGCTATAACCCCCACTATCAAAGGTAATGCCTTTACCAACTAAACAAGCAGCTACTGGCTCATTAACATCCTGGCTTGGGTTAAAATCTAGCTCTAATAAACAAGGAGCATTTACACTGCCTTTACCAACATTATAAATACCAACCCAACCTTGGGTAGATAGCTCATCGCCAGAGGTTAATGTTGAATTAATATAATCAGGCGCCAGTGTTTTAAGGTAATCTGTGGCTAGCGTAGCTAAAGTAATTGGTGATAACTGAGCTGGTGTTTGATTGGTTAATTCCCGTGACCAGGCATAAACTGATAACTTATCATCAAGCTGTTTAACAGTTTGCGCCTCCCCTGTAAAAACAACATTATTAAGTTTACCAACACAAGTAAAACCAAGCGCAAAACTCCATTGACTAGCTTCGTCCCATAAATCTCCCTGCAAATTAGCTGAATTTAACCCTAGTTTTTCTACACTACGCCCTGCTTGTTGAATTTTTCTTGATGAGTTAACGACACCATCAGGAATACAGATATGAATATCATTATCAATAATTTGTACTAAATTATCACTTTGCCAATCGCTGGCAGATGTTCGTTCTGTTATGAAAATATTGGCTGTTTTAGTCATGGGAAGTCCTTTGTTTTGTCTTTAAAGGCAGTTTACACTAGCATGACAAAATTTTAACTGATTTATCTTATTTGTGAAATTATTGCATGAAAACATAAAGCCCCATTTGTGCGCGTTGTTGACGTAACAAACTAAAAAACTTAATGACTTCTTAGAGCGAAATAGCAGACGTTAATTTTCAGCTTAACTCAATAGACATCCTACCAGTTGACGATATTAATAGGAACGCTTACAATTCCTTTTGTTTTTTGTCTCATAACTTTAGGAATATTGTTATGTTATCCATATAGGGTGGGGATTTAAGTTGTATCACATAAAAAAACAACATGGCTTTACCTTAATTGAGCTAGTTGTCGTTATTGTTATTTTGGGCATTTTAGCTGCTACAGCAGCACCTAAGTTTATAGATATCAGTAGCGATGCGCGTATAGCTACGCTCGAATCCTTAGAAGGATCCATGCGCTCAGCATCCGGCTTAGTTAACTTGAAAGCGAAAATTGAAAATAAGACTGATTGCTCGACAGATCCTACAATCGTAGTAGGAAGTGAGTCCATTACCTTACGTTGTGGATATCCCTGTCCTCATCCTAGTGGGATAGCTAAAGCCGTTGACGTTGATGATAGTTTTACTTGGATTGGTGGAAATTGTGGCGGTCAATTGGGAGCTGTAGAAGTGCGAATTAACGACGCACCTGATCCAAGCAACTGTAAGATTCGATATTCTTCAGCCCGAGAGAACAGTCCTCCAGGATTCACTCCAACGATCACGGGTTGCTAATATAATCATGGTTGCGATTAAAGTTGAATTTAATTATGCCAGCGATACTACACTGACGATTTGATGATGAACGACCGCTCAACGTTACCATTGTGATCTTAACAACTAATAGCTGCTTCTGGCAAAAAGCCATCCCTTTGATACGGATTTTTAGTATCTAAAAAATGTCAGTAATGTGGTATTAGTTAACGTTAATAGGTGGAATGCCAACGACAACTTTGAGCTTATTGTTGCCTGCCAGATTTAGTTAAGCTCTGATATTTAAAAGCATCAGATTAAGTTTGAGCTACTACAACTTACAGCATCATAATCAACGTTTTAAAGAGCAAACAACCCAAAGGCTAGGAAATTAACTGTTTTGGGTCGTGAAAGGGAAAAAACTCGAACAGCAGTCATATTAAAATAGAGTCTGTGTGTTGCCACCCCAAACACCATGTAAGGTAGCCCACTTAGCTTGAATCTTATATTTGAGCACTTTTTCTTCTTCAGTTTTTAACCCGACATTAGGTCGATGAACATAAGTTGTTTCACCGGGATTTAAGGTAACTGCTCCATAATAAGAAAGATCTTCTTTTAACATCACCATTTGCTGATTTAAGACCAGAACATGTCGATCAGGCGATAAGGTTAGTGTGTTACCTGATAGCTCTACCGTGAGATTTTTTGTGAGAACCACATAAGGTTTTTTACTGATGTTTTGTAAATACACTCTCACTTCATTAGTAGCGCGACTGACATCAGTAAAAATTTTCAAATCATTGGCATGTGTCGTTGCTGAACAAACCAAGGCTAAGAAAAATAAGCTTTTTAGTAAGTTTTTCATTCTGCCCCCTATGACTTATGTGCGAGTGTGATATGGCCATTGATGCTATCACCCTCATCTGTCTTAAAGCTTAACTCTACTTTAACGCTTTCATCATCTATCGGTGAAACCCGATAACTACCTTGGGAAACCGTTTCATTATCGCCAGGGGGAACGTGGATGGTGACATTCTCTTTTGGCCCTAAATTGCCACCAGTTGAGTTGAGGTTTAAATTTGAAATAATCAGACTAGGCTTAGTACATTGACCACTGTATTGAGCATCGCATTCCTCACTATAAAGAGAAATACTGGTCGTGATTTCATTTCCCCAATTGATTTCGCGTTGGTGAGATTTTACAAATGACCATGGCGTTGAGTTGAGCGTGCCCGAAAGAGGTCTATCTTCAAATTCATAGCAATACTTTTTGGTGGTCTTGGTATTTTTCATGGCCTTAAATTCACCTTTCATAGTTGCCATGACATCAATTTTGTAGCCCTGCTCAGTAGTAACCACAATGGTAGGTACAATTAAATCATCATAACAAAAGCGTGAATATTTAATGTTCACGCCTTGTTCAACTTCATCGAGAATTTCATAGTTTCTGCTTGTAAAAGAAAAACCCGACTCAGAAGAGAACATCTCAGCGTTTTTAGGGGTTTTGATGATTGTCTTAAGTGTGGTCACATCTTTAGCTTGCATGGCTTCAAAATAGCGTTTAACGAGTGTTTGTTTTTCGGTATCACCACAACCAGATAACAAAATGGTAGTCAGAATGAGGGGTATTAATGTTGCTTTCATAAATTGTCCTTATTTTTTTATTGTTGTAACTTGAGGAATTTGGCTCGGTGGTAGGTCAAATATTCATGTTGTTTGGCATTAAAGGTTTACCTTGATACGAAACCATACAAGAGACTATGGGTAGTTTTCAATACAAAAGCTAATCCAACCTAATCAAGAAATTACAAAAGTTAATGTCAACTATGTGGTAAAAGAAGAAATTAGCGATTTAACATGCCATAAAGTAAAATAACCAAACCGTACTTACCTCATTTAATCAGGCTCAATGAAACTTAACTTACAAAAAGCAACTCTAATCAAACGCTATAAGCGCTTTCTAGCCGATATCTTATTAAAAGATGGAACAGTAACAACTATACATGTTGCTAATACTGGCGCAATGACAGGCTGCGCGGTTGAAAAGGACACGGTTTGGTACAGCACGTCAGATAACAAAAAACGTAAATATCCTTTTAGTTGGGAACTCACACAAACACAAAACAATGACTTTATCTGTGTAAATACCTTAAGAGCGAATCAATTAGTTGAACAAGCACTTAATCAAGGGACGATCAAAGAGCTAACTAACTTCACTCAACTTAAAAGAGAAGTGAAATACGGCAATGAGAATAGCAAAATAGATTTTTATTTAATTGATCAGGACAATAGCGAGACCTATATCGAAGTCAAAAGCGTTACCTTACTAGACTCTTCAACGACACAGCAACAAGGCTACTTTCCTGATTCAGTAACAATTCGCGGACAAAAGCATTTAAGAGAGTTAATTGAAATTGTTGAACAAGGTAAACGAGCTGTATTACTTTTTGCCGTACTTCACTCAGGAATTACTTCAGTTACCGCCGCCAAGCATATTGATAAAGCCTATGCAGAATTACTTGCATTAGCCCATCAAAAAGGCGTGGAAATATATGCATATCAAGCACAATTTTTAGTTGATGGTAAAATCGCCACAATGCAATTAAATAAAGCCATTGCAGTAAAGTTTTAACCAATAAAGTTCAGATAATTATTGACGAGCAGTATAAAAACTTGTAAAAAAGCTAACTTATAAAATAATTTTGCGTTGAAGTGTAATTACTACAATATAACTCAATGATTTTTAATGATAATATATTTATTATTAACTTATCCTTGAATTTAATTTACTATAACACCATATAGTTCTGATATTTTAAGTCTATTTATAATTGGCACTTGCAACCAGATACGAGAGTAGTTAAACGTTATTTGGTCTATGTAGCACTAGGAGATTTGGCATGCCAAACAAGAAATCATTAGGTATTTTAGCATTAGCCGGTGTAGAGCCGTACCAAGAAAAAGCTAACGAAGAATACATGAACGCTGATCAATTAGAGCATTTCAAGAAAATTCTTGATGCTTGGCGTATGCAACTTCGTGAAGAAGTTGATCGTACTGTTACCCATATGCAGGATGAAGCAGCAAACTTCCCAGATCCAGTTGACAGAGCTGCTCAAGAAGAAGAGTTTAGCTTAGAATTACGTACTCGAGATCGTGAACGTAAATTAATCAAAAAGATTGAAAAAACGCTACAGTTGATTGAAGAAGACGAGTTTGGTTTCTGTAAAGCTTGTGGCATTGAAATTGGTATTCGTCGTTTAGAAGCAAGACCTACTGCAGACCTTTGTATCGAATGTAAAACATTATCAGAGATTAAAGAACGTCAAATGGCGGGTTAAGCCTCGTTCAATCATGACAAGCTCTGTATCTTGGCGACCACAAAATAATAAATCTATTTATCGTGGTCGCTTTGCTCCATCCCCTTCCGGTTATCTTCATTTTGGTTCATTAATTACTGCTCTAGCGAGTTTTCTTGATGCTAAAAACAATAAGGGTATTTGGCTACTTCGTATTGAAGATATTGATCCCCCAAGAGAAAAAGCAGGTGCTGATAAAGTTATTTTAAAAGCCTTAGAAGCTTATGGCTTGCATTGGGATGAGCAAGTACTTTATCAAAGTCAGCAAACGAAGCTCTATCGCGAAGTTTTAGCCAGTTTACATACCGAAAAACAAAGTTATTATTGCCAGTGTACTCGTGCACAAATTAAAGCTCATGGTGGCATCCACCCAACTGATTGCCGATATACACAACATGATGAAGAAAAATCTGCCATTAGAGTTATCAATCGTGCAAAGATCAATCAATACACAGACATCATTCAAGGTGATATTAGCTGCGATAAAAACCTCGCTCAAGAAGATTTTATCGTCTTACGTAAAGATGGCTTATTTGCGTATCAGCTTGCAGTGGTTGTTGATGACATTTTTCAAAATATTAGCCATGTTATCAGAGGATGCGACTTACTTGAGCCAACCGCAAGACAGTTGAGTTTTTTTCAGCAACTTAACCAAATGCCGCCACAATACGGCCATATTCCTTTAGCGGTAACCGAACAAGGCTATAAACTCAGCAAACAAAATAATGCACTTGCGATTAATATTAACAATCCGCAACCATCACTTATTGCAGCGTTACAATTTCTTGGTCAACAGCCGCCAATCGACATGATAAGTTCGAGCGTAGAAGAAATTATTCAATGGGCAATAAATAATTGGCAAAGTCATAATGTTCCCAAGCAAAGAGAAATATCGATAATTTGAGTTATAGCCCATTCTCTAATGAAGAAATGGAGAAATTAAATTGAGATATTGATGCATTTTTATTCTCTTTTAGCCCCTGTTAGTATATGATTGCGCGGTTAAATTAAGGCATTTAATTAAGTGCTTATACCTAATAAATTAAACGACCGACTTAAATTACTGTACTTTGAGGTTATCTATCATTAAACGCGTTATTAACTTGTGTAAAAAAGCATTCACTAAAAATAAAACTCAGCCAAAAACCACAAGCCTGTCTCCTTCTGTACAAATACTCTCTCGTGACCAACACCCTGTTTCTCGTCAGTTTATAAGCACTAACGCATTGAAAGTACTCTATCGATTAAATAAAGGTGGCTATAAAGCCTATCTTGTTGGTGGTGGTGTTCGTGATATTTTATTAGGCGTAACACCAAAAGATTTTGATATCGCCACCAATGCCACACCAGAACAAATAAAAGCGTTATTTCGTAACTGCCGTTTAATTGGCCGCCGTTTTCGCTTAGCACATATTGTTTTTGGTCGAGATATTATTGAAGTTGCCACCTTCCGTGGTCACCATGAAACCGCTTCAGAAAAAGAGAAAAGTTGTAAAAAAACGTCAAAGCAAAGTGAACATGGCATGCTGTTGCGTGACAATATTTACGGTAGCATTGAAGAAGATGCAGAGCGTCGTGATTTTACTATTAATGCACTTTATTATTCCGCCACAGATTTCACTGTGCACGACTTTGCTGGAGGAATAAAAGATATAGAGCAGCGTAAAATACGATTAATTGGTGATCCTGAAACTCGTTATCGTGAAGATCCAGTGCGTATGTTGAGAGCTATTCGCTTTGCAACTAAACTAGATATGAATATTAGTAAAGCAACTGATGCTCCGATTAAAGCATTAGCCCCCCTACTAGAAAACATTCCTCCTGCACGTATGTTTGAAGAATTTCTTAAATTATTTCTTTCTGGAAAAGCATTAGCAAACTACGCCATGTTGCGAGAATATGGTTTGTTTCGTTATTTTTTTCCCGTAGTTGATCAGGCACTTAATAACGAGCAACCAAGCTACATAAGCGAATTTATCGAGCTTGCACTTAAAAATACCGATGATCGAATTAATAACGATAAACGAGTCACCCCAGCATTCTTGTTTGCCGCTATATTGTGGTATCCATTGCAACAACAAGTACGTCAATTACGGGAACAAACACAACTTACCCCACAAGATGCTTTTTTTGGTGCTTTGAGTGAAATAATGGGTGAACAACAACGTTGTATCGCCATACCTAAACGCTTTCAAGCAGTGATGAAAGATATCTGGATTTTGCAAGATAAGCTGGTTCGTCGAGAAGGCAAACGTGCTTATAAAACTTTCGAACATGTAAAATTTCGTGCTGGCTATGATTTCTTATTATTGCGTGCTGAAATTGAGTCTCGACATGAAGTTAATCCGCTACCTGAATTAGCAAAATGGTGGACTGATTTTCAAAGCAATAACCATGAAACTCAACAACAAATGATTAAAAGTGTTGCCAATACAGGCTCAGGACCTCGTCGTAGCCCAAGAAAAAGACGTAAACCTCGCAATAAGCCGACTGCAACCAATGAATAATATTGTTTACCTTGGTATTGGCAGTAATTTAGCTGAGCCAGCACAACAAATTCGTCAAGCAGTCAAAAAGCTAGCAGATATTAAGCAAAGTCAGCTAGTTGCAATTTCTTCACTATACTTTAGTCGCCCAATGGGACCACAAGATCAGCCCGACTACATGAACGCAGTAGCAGCTTTGCAAACAAATTTATCTGCAATTGATTTATTAGAGCAACTACAAGCCATTGAAAACAAGGCAGGCCGAATACGAAAAGATAATCGTTGGGGTGCCAGAATTCTTGATTTAGATATTCTACTATTTAATGAAGAAACAATTGCTACTGAGCGGTTAACCGTTCCTCACTATGGTTTGCAAGATCGAGAGTTTGTCTTGATTCCCTTAGCTGAAATAACTGACAACTTATTATTACCTAACGGAAAGTCAATAAAAGCACTGGCCAGTAATATAGCCAGCAATGGTTTGAAAATTCACTCCCCTCTTCATATTTCCAAAGAACAAAATATCTAATTACCTAAGTCCCTAACAGCATAAAAATGCGCTAGAATAGGTGCAAGTATAATCCTAGTCTTTACAACGTTGAGATAAACATGGCCAAAATTACAACCGCGACTTTACGCAAGATGAAAGAGCAAGGTGAGAAGATTTCCACCATCACAGCTTATGATGCAAGTTTTGCTAAGCTATTTGATCAAGCGGGCATTCACGCTATTTTAATTGGTGATTCTCTTGGCATGGTATTACAAGGTCAAGACGATACATTACCTGTTAGCATTGATGAAATGGCTTACCACACTCAAAGTGTTAAACGTGGCGTTGAAAATACCTTAATCATCGCTGATATGCCGTTTATGAGTTATGCGACCACAGAACAAACATATGTTAACGCCGCTAAGTTAATGCAAGCCGGCGCTAGCATGGTTAAAATGGAAGGCGGCAACTGGTTAGTAGAAACTATTAAAGGTTTAGTTGAGCGAGGCATTCCAGTATGTGCTCACTTAGGTCTTACTCCACAATCAGTCAATGTATTTGGCGGCTTTAAAGTACAAGGTCGTGATCAAGATAAAGCGCAAGAAATGGTAGCCAATGCCCAAGCATTAGAAGCAGCAGGAGCTCAATTATTAGTATTAGAGTGTATTCCCGCAGGGCTTGGTAAAGCAATATCTGAGGCTGTTTCAATTCCAACCATTGGTATTGGCGCAGGTAAAGATACCGATGGTCAAATATTGGTTATGCATGATGCACTTGGCATTTCATGTAGTTACATGCCGAAGTTTTCAAGAAATTTTTTAATTGATACTGGTGATATTAAAAAAGCTATTGAGTTGTATATTGCTGAAGTATCAAACGGTAACTTTCCTGGTGATGATCATATATTCAAATAGCCGCCCCTTGCAATTAACGGCTTAATCATTAACCGGCCAATAAAAAAAATAAAAGATGATTCATGAAAACTGTAAGTGAAATAAAAGAATTACGTGCACAAGTTAAAAGCTGGCATCAACAAGGATTGAAAGTCGCCTTTGTACCTACTATGGGAAACTTGCATGCTGGTCACATTAGTTTAGTGGCTGAGGCACAAAAGCACGCCGACAAAGTAGTGACAAGCATATTTGTTAACCCAATGCAGTTTGGCGCTAATGAAGATATTGGTAGCTATCCACGCACTATGGTTGCCGATCAACAAAAATTAACAAGTGCTGGTGCAGATTTATTATTTACCCCTACGGCGGATATTATTTATCCCAAAGGATTAGATAAGCAAAGTTATGTTGAAGTGCCAAATGTTTCAGAAGGATATTGCGGTGAAAGTCGCCCAGGGCACTTTCGTGGTGTCGCAACCGTGGTGTGTAAACTTTTCAATTTAGTACAACCTGATGTTGCCTGCTTTGGTTTAAAAGACTATCAACAAGTGCAAGTTATTCAAACTATGGTTGAAGACTTATCTATGCCGATCGATATCATTGCTGTAGCTACGGTGAGAGAAGCTAGTGGTTTAGCTTTAAGTTCTCGTAATGGTTACTTAACTGAAGAAGAATTAAAAATAGCACCTGCTTTAGCTCAAAATATTCAATGGTTGGCAGAACAACTACAAACGGATACCGACTTTATCGGTTTAGCTAAAAAAGCAACTAACTTTATTGATAATGCTGGTTTAACTACTGATTATATTCATATTTGTCATGCTAGAACATTGCAACCTGCAAGTGAAGATGATCATAAGCTAGTGATTTTGGCAGCGGCTCATTGTGGTAAAGCTAGGTTAATTGATAATTTACAGGTATTTTTAAGTAAATAACTATTATTTCACTAATTTGAAAGGCATAAATAATTAGGAATGAATGTAACGATAAAAACATTCAGAGCCAGTTACTAAAAAAAGCCAGAAACATTTCGTTTTTGGCTTTTTCTTTACCTTTATTGCCCTTTATTCAAAAGGGCGTTCCAACCACATCAGTTGGCTTTTCAAATCATCAATTTCTTTTTTAGCATCAATTAGTTGCTGCTCAATTGATAAGTTTTCAGCTTTATTTTCTTCAATGATTTCAGGCATGTTTCTCTCTTTATGTGATTCAAGTATCGAGCGCATCATACTACTCCGAAAATGTAACTACCCTTGAATTATTACACAATAAGTTTCAAAACGAAAGCTGTGTATATAAAAAACCTTCAAACGAAAGAATTTCGAAACATTTACTGAAATAAAGGATGAAACATAAACATGAAAATAAACGTAAAATTAGCCTTGCGCGGCTAATGTACGTAATTTAGGCAAAAAAGTATGACTTTCTTGAGCAAGCTCAACTTGTTCAGCTAAAATATCAGTCAATATTTCTTTTGAAGTTAAAGGGTTAGCCAATACCACACGAAAAACTATCGTTTTATGTCCATGATACTTTTCGATTTCAAGACGAGTACGAGAAACAAACGATTTACCATTTTCCCGTTGACGCTTTTGAATAAACTTAACTAATTGATTTAACAAATCGTTTACTTCGTTTTGCTTCTGGGCATTACATCGAGTTAAATAATCTTGTACTGCTTTAGGGTTATAACGATAGGTTAACAAACATAATTCAGGTTTAGTTACTAACTCAAAATCGTCTTGTTGCTCGATTAAACCAGCAAAGTAGTTGGCTTTTTCAATACTTTGATTAATCAACATCTCATAACCTGGCCTGCTAATAACGTGCAAACTAGCATAAACCAACATAGCCATCCCTGAACGTGATCCTTCTAGGGTATGAGAGCCTAAATCTTTTGAGCCCTTTCGTAAGATATATTCAGCATGGTGCTCAATCGACGCAACAGAAGCTGGATTTTTAAAAACAACTAAGCCTGCCCCCATAGGTACATACATTTGTTTGTGTGCATCAATGGTGACTGAGTCAGCACGTTCAATACCTGCCAATAATGGGCGATACTTATTAGAAAGTAATGTTGCACCACCCCATGCAGCATCAACATGAAAATGACATTGGAATTGAGCAGCAATATCTGCCATCACATCAAGAGGGTCAATATTTCCAGTTTCAGTAGTACCTGCAACACCAACAATGCTTAATATACGAATATTATTTTGTGTTAACTCTTGGCATTTTTCACGTAACTTTTGACAATCAATTTTATTATTTGCATCAATAGGAATTTTAATAACGCTATCTTGACCGATACCAAGAATATCAGCAGATTTCTTTAAGGAGTAGTGACCACGTGCAGATACTAATATCGCTAAACCATCATATTGATAGTGCTTTAACGCTTTAAAGATACCTTCACGTGCAACACCTTTAAATTCGCCATCTGCTTTTAATAAATTATTTCGAGCAACCCATAAAGCGGTTAAATTAGCTACCGTACCACCAGAGCAAAAAGCTCCTAACGAATGATTAGCACTATGCATCCATTGCTGATAAAAACTATCTTCTTGTTGATAAACCAATCGATGCATCATGCCTAGCACTTGACGTTCAAGTGGGGTGAATGCTTTCGAAGTTTCAATTTTAACCAAGTTTTGATTTAAGCCAACCATCAATTTAGAAAGCGGTAAAATAAAATAAGGCAAAGCTGAGGTCATATGACCAATAAAACTAGGACTAGAAGTGTGAACTGACTGTGAAACCACTTTATCTAATAAGTGATGGGTATGTTCAGAAACGAAAGTAGGCTGTTCGGGAATATTGGAGCAAGCAAAGTCTTTTTCAATTTCACTTAATGCGCGCTCTTTTGCGACTATATGATCACCAAGAAATCCCGTTAAATTTTGCGAGATTTCTTGTTCAATTCGCCCTAACGTTGAGTCTGGCGCTTCTGGAATGGTAAAAATGCGATGTAGCGATTCTTCTGTCGCAATAGCCGCGCGTTTACTAACCGTCATACTTATTCACTATTAACATGCTTGCAAGATACTACAGATATATTACAAGCGAAAAATTATTGATTAAGTGCGGCACTTTAATAAAAATTGCGACAAATGTCTTCTTTTTTGATAAAAAACGTTTAAATAGTTGTCGCTAAGTAAACAAAAGCTAACTCAACCACAGCTAAGCTGCTTAATGCCATCATCAGTACATTTTTTTTGATGTTAGTTGTCATCTTGTCAATCTCACAAATAAATTTAAGTTACAACACTGTATATTCACATTTTGCGCCAACTTCATAACACCTTGATTAATAGGCGTTTACACTCGTGCATCGCCTTTACACACTCACAATCGATCATTAACATCACTAAATTTTTGTTAATTTGACCAAAACTATAAAGATCACACTGATACTAAAACTTTATCTAATTCATCGACATTTACCGTTGAACAATCAATAACAGTAATATCAGTAATACCAATAAAGTTAAGCGCCTGCTTTAAATATTGTGTCGCTAAGTCCATTTCACTACCAATAGGTACACCGCCAGAGGCCATAATCAAGGTTGCTTTAGTATCAGGCAATAATCCTACAGGGCCATTTTCAGTATATTTAAAAGTTAAACGTGCTCGAGCAATTAAGTCTACCCATGCCTTTAATACTGCAGGAATACCAAAATTATAAATAGGTGAGGCGATCACTAAATGCTCTGCTTGCTTTAGCTCATTTACCAGTTCATCAGAAAAAGCTAATACCGCTTTATCTTCATCAGTACGACTTTCTTCAGGAGTAAAGTTGGCATTAACCCAAGCAGCATCAATAAACGGTAAGCCTTTTGCTAGGTCACGCTCAACTGGCGTATGATATAAATGTTGTTCCGTTAATTGCTCAACGACTTTCTCAGATATCTCTCTGGTAATTGACCCTTGATAACGACTGCTTGAATTTAAGTGCAAGATAGTTTTATTCGTCATGATATTTTCCTCAACTTTTCTCTTTGTTTTCGTAAATATTTTAAATATATGTTTTCAATGATGGCTATTCTATCGTTGATTTTTTTTAAATAAACACGTATAAAATCAATTTATAGTTCTTATAAAGTGAACAGTAAGAGTAGTGATTAATGAATCAATTTGAAGACATGCAAACCTTCATCCGTATTGTTGAAGCTGGTAGCATCACTAAAGCAGCTGAGCAAATGAATACAGTAAAATCTGCTGTTAGTCGTCGTTTAGCTGAATTAGAGAAAAGATTAGAAGTTACTTTGCTTACCCGCACAACAAGAACTCAAACGTTAACCGATAATGGCCAAAGTTATTACCAGCAATGCCTCCGACTTGTTGAGGATATAGCAGAAATTGAATCAAAAATGCGTAATGAGCACCATGCATTAAAAGGTAAAATTAAGGTTTCGGCCCCTTTATCTTTTGGACTTGCCCATCTTGCCCCAGCGCTTAGGGCATTTAATGAAATTCACCCTGACATTTTCTTTGATGTTGACTTTAATGATAGGAAAATTGATTTAATTGAAGAAGGTTTTGATCTAGCAATCAGAATATCAAATCTTGCCGATTCAAGCTTAATTGCTAGAAAAATAACTCATATACGTTTGGTGCTTTGCGCCAGTCAATCTTATATTGCTCAATATGGTTTACCAATCACTCCACATGATCTTAAACGTGGTCATGTCAAAGTAAACTACTGTGAAGCACCAGAAAACTGGACATTTAAATTACAGAATAGAAAAGAGTATTCCGTCAAAGTTCCAACCGTATTAACCGCGAATAATGGTGATTTTCTATGCCAAGCCGCCATAGATGGTTTAGGGCTAATTTTAACACCTGACTTTATTGCATACCAAGCAATAAAAAATAAAAAACTACAACCTATTTTGACCGAGTATTCAAAAAACAACGAAGTATCCGCCTATGCACTTTATCCGCAAAATAGACACTTATCACCACGGGTAAGAGCATTAATTGATTTTTTAACAGAATTTTATGGTGAGCAACCTTATTGGCAACTGCAACAAGATTAATTGAAAGGGAGTGTCTGCAGCAATTACTTAAAAGTCACCTTACCACCAATCATTTTATACGCGGGTGTGCCTTTAATCAGCACATCTCTGGCAAAGATGTTTTCACACTTAGGGCACTGACAAGGAGTAGTGGTATAATCTTGCGAAATACGCTCTTTAAAGCACTTTACCAAAGCGCCTTTACCACCTTTTCGATATTTATATAATGACGCTTTGCATTTTGCACAAAAAATATCGACAGTTTTTGTTGGCCCCTTCTTATTAGGCTTTGCCATTTTATGCTCTATACCAAAAGGAAAAATTATTTATTGTTTAGCAACTCAACATTAAGCTCAGCTAAGGTTTGAGCGATATCTTCTGCCGCCGTTTCAGGATTAATATCGTCATCAACCTTTAATATTTTTCCTTGCTTAGAGATATAAAAAGTCACTCGACTAGCCACTCGAAATAAATTAAGTACATCATAAGCTTTTGCCGTTGCTTTGCTTGGGTCACTCAGCATTGGGAAATCGGCTTTAGTTTTTTTGGCAAAGTCTCGATTATCATCCAAAGGATCAACACTTGCCATCACGTAACTCACATTATATTTGCGAATTAAGTGACCCTTTTTTATTAAAGAAAAGCATTCAATGGTGCAACCACGTGTATTAGCCATGGGATACCAAGCGAGTACCACCACTTGTTTATTATGGTAATCACTCAACTGATAAAAATCACCTGTGGTTGCTTGTAAATTAAAATTGGGTGCAATGTCTCCAGTTTTCAAATCTGTAGCTAAAACATGAAAACTCAATAACGTGTTTAAAAATAGCATTAAGAACAATAGTTTTTTCATCATTTCTCTCTCAATTCTCTGTTTTGACTATTACGATATCGCTAATTGCCAACATGCTTGGCCACTTGCTTTATACTTAGCTTCAAAAGGTGTCATTGGTTGACAGTCTACCACCAAATTGATATTTCCCTTCCTACCTGCAATTTCAGCTGCCTGCTGAAATTCCTGTAAATATAACTGCCAATTGCTACGCAGAATAATTTCATCTCCCAAAGATATTATCTCAGGAAATACCGCGCTGCCATGCCAACGCCGCTGGATATGTTTCGCCTTTGGCCACGGATTTGGATACAAAATATAATGCTTTTTTATTCGCCACTTTGCTTTTGCAACTAAACGATAAAAATCATTTAAATCAGCCCGAATAAGTACAAAGTTATCGATATTGCCTGTTTCAGTATTTTTAGCGAGTTCATCAGCATTACGGGTGATACGATGTGCTGACTTATCAATACCAACCACAAACGCCTGTGGGTTATTCTTTGCCAATATTCGTGTACTTTGACCAACACCACAACAAGAATCTAAAATTACTTCACCTTGATGGTCTTTGACCAATGCATCAACAGCATTAAACGCATCAACCGTATGTTGTTGATAAGGTTTCTTTGATGGATGTGCCAAATGCTTATTAACTATTTCAGTTAACTTTTCATGAATGCCCGGTTGATTAGTGCTGATAACTTTAGAGTCACCACTTACTTCTTCTGCGTTATTGTTCATTGTATCTTTCGTCATTAGTTTGTTCGTTCAGTGCTCAATTAACTACGTAAGCCAATACCCTTGGTAATCAAGGTCATTGCGATAGTAAATAAGGTAACAATAAAAAATCCAAGCACACTAAAAGCTAACGTTAAACTCACATCGCTAATACCTAAAAACCCATAACGAAAAGCGTTAACCATGTAAACAATCGGATTAATTTGAGAAACGCCTTGCCAAAATTCAGGTAATAAACTGATAGAATAAAACACACCACCTAAATAAGTTAATGGCGTTAAAATAAAGGTTGGAATAATTGAAATATCATCAAAGCTACCAGCAAATATTGCATTTATTAAGCCACCTAAAGCAAAGGTTGCTGACGTTAAACTTACCGTTGCAATGATCACCCAAATATTATGAATTTGAATATCAACAAAAAATAACGACACCAGCGTAACAATCAAACCAACTAACATGCCACGAGCCATGCCACCACCAACATAACCAGCAACAATAACCCAGTTGGGTACAGGTGCAACTAACATTTCTTCAACATTTCTTTGCCATTTAGCGCTGAAAAAAGAGGAAGCGACATTAGAGTAGGAGTTAGTGATCACACTCATCATGATCAAGCCAGGAACGATAAATGACATATAATCAAAGCCGCCCATTTCGCCAATACGCGAGCCAATTAACGAACCAAAAATAACAAAATATAAACTAATAGTTATCGCTGGAGGCACTAACGTTTGAACCCAAATACGCATAAATCGATGTATCTCTTTATACATAATGCTTTTTAAAGCAATCCTATTTACTGCTGCTGACATGTTATTTATCTCCTAGTGCAATGGCTTGGCTATCAGAGTCTTGGTTGCCTGAGCCTACTAAGCTGACAAAAAGTTCTTCTAAACGGTTACTTTTATTTCGCATACTTTGCACATCAATACTTTGAGCACTCAGTTGAATAAAAACATCGTTCAATCGTTGTGATTTTTTAATATCAACTTCCAAAGTATGATCATCAATTAAGCGTGAACAAAACCCCTCCATCGTAGGAGTATTTCCATTGAGTGTTAAATCTAATACCAAGGTTTCCATATCAAGTTTAGCTAATAAAGCTTTCATTGAGGTATTTTCGACAATTACGCCAGAGTCAATTATCGCAATATTACGACAAAGCATTTCAGCTTCTTCAAGGTAATGTGTTGTTAAGATAATCGTGATCCCTTGGGCATTTAATTCTTTTAAAAACTCCCACATTGAACGTCTCAACTCAATATCAACACCGGCGGTTGGCTCATCTAAAATCAACATTTTAGGTTCATGCATTAACGCCCTAGCAATCATCAAACGACGTTTCATACCACCGGATAAATTACGTGCAGGATCATTGCGCTTTTCCCATAAATCAAGTTGCTTAAGGTACTTTTCTGCCCGTTGATGGGCAAGTTTACGCTCAACGCCATAATAACCTGCCTGATTAACTAAAATTCTGAGTAATGATTCAAATTGATTAAAGTTAAACTCTTGTGGTACTAAGCCAATAAAACTTTTGGCTTTTTCTAATGCTGAATCAATATCATGGCCAAATACTTTCACTTGCCCTGCTGTTTTATTCACTAACGAGGTGATCACACCAATAGAGGTTGACTTACCTGCGCCATTAGGACCAAGCAAAGCAAAAAAATCGCCTTGCTCTACAGTTAAATCAATACCTTTCAATGCTTGAAAACCACCTTTGTAGGTTTTTTTCAAGCCGGTAATTTCAAGGGCTGCTTGCATCTCGATAGCCTTAAGCAATAAATAATAGTGTTCAATAAATGGGGCTTTTTTTTATCATTTCAATGATTATAGTCAAAATAGCTCAAGTAAATATCAGTTAGCTGAAGCGAAATTTGCGACAAAAAACATTGCCTAAAAATTGTATACAATTTAGAGTGACGAGATAAATTAATAATAAAATATCTTAGGCTAAAAATTATGCAACGATCTACTATGGCACGTTGGTTTGTTGGCATGGTATTAACCACTTCGTTAATTGCCTGTCAAAACACAACGGAAAATACCTCCAATCAATCCACAAATGACAACAATGATTTAACATTAAAGCGCATCTATCAAGATCATGAATTCAGCTCTGATCGTATAGGCCGTATTCGTTGGTTAGCCGATGGTAGTGGTTACACTTCAGTTGAAAACTCAACCACCGAGAAAACTGATGATAAAGGTAACAGTATTAGTATCGGTAAAGATATTGTTGTGTATAACCCTGAAACCTTAGCCAAAAAAGTGTTGGTTAGTGCAGAGCAACTCACACCGAAAAATGCAGAAAAGCCATTAAGTATTCATAACTATATATGGTCTGACGATCGCCAACAGTTACTGATTTATACTAATAGCAAAAAGGTTTGGCGCTCCAACAGCCGTGGTGATTATTGGGTACTTAATTTAAGCAACAATACACTCACTCAGCTTGGTGGTAAAGATGTTAAAGCCAGCAGCTTAATGTTTGCTAAATTTTCATCCGATGGTAAAAAAGTTGCTTATGTTGTTGAAAATAATATTTATGTTGAAACATTAAGCAATAATCAAATGAAACAACTTACTAATGATGCGGGCAATGGCATTATCAACGGTTTATTTGATTGGGTTTATGAAGAAGAATTCACCATTAAAGATGGCTTTAGATGGAGTCCTGACGGAACTAAAATAGCTTACTGGCAACTAGATACCAGCGGTAGCAAAGATTTCATCATGATCAATAATACTGATGAGCTTTACCCAACTTTAACCAAATTCCCTTATCCAAAAGTAGGCGAAACTAATGCCCTAGCTAAAGTAGGTATTGTTAATCTCGCTTCAGCAAAAACCACTTGGACACAATTACCTAATAATTCTCGCGAAATGTATATTCCACGCATGAATTGGTCAGGCAATAGCAAACAAGTATTAGTGCAACATGTTAATCGTAAACAAGATACTAATCACCTCTATCTGGCTGATGCTATTAACGGTAAGGTATCTAAAATTATCACCGAGCAAGAAGAAACATTTCTTGATTTCTTTGATGATGCTCGCTGGTTAGATAACGGAAATAGCTTTATTTGGACCAGTGAACGCAGTGGTTGGAGACATTTGTATCGAATTTCTCGTGATGGAAAAACAGTTACTAATTTAACTCCTGGCGATTTCGATATCACCAGTATTCAAGCTGTTGATGAAAAAAATGGCTGGTTATATTATATGGCAGCCAACGATAACGTTGCTCAACGCTATTTATATAGAAGTAAGCTTGATGCCAGCATTACTCATCAGCGCATTACTCCTGAAAAGTTTTCAGGTTCAAATAGCTACCAAATGTCTGAAGATGGCCAATGGGCGATTCACTCTCATTCAACCTTTAATCAACCAACGCAAAAACGTTTAATTAAAATTGCAGGTCATCAAGAGAAGCATATGATGATGGACAATAAAAAGTTAATCGAAAAGCTAGCTAAATTAAATCAGCCTGAACATGAGTTCTTTCAAGTAACTGCACAAGACGGAGTTGTACTTGATGGCTACATTATGCGTCCGGCTAACTTTGATGCCAGTAAAAAATATCCGATTATTTTTTATGTGTATGGTGAGTCTTGGGGACAAACAGTGCAAGACAACTGGCGTGGTAGTTCATATTTATGGGATCAAATGTTAACTGAGCAAGGTTACATTATTGCTTCCATTGATAACCGAGGCACTCGAGCGCCTAAAGGCAGAGAGTGGCGTAAATCAATTTATGGGGCGGTAGGTGTTTTATCGTCGCGAGATCAGTCAGATGCGCTCAAAGCAATGACTGACCGTTGGTCGTATATAGATACTAACCGTGTTGGTATTTGGGGACACTCAGGTGGTGGCTCAATGACCTTAAACATGATGTTCCGTTACCCTGAACAATACCATGTAGGAATTTCATTAGCGCCAGTACCCGATCAACGTTTATACGACAGTATTTATCAAGAGCGTTATTCAGGTCTACTACCTGATTATGAAGAGGGTTATAAACAAGGCTCCCCCATTACTCACGCTAAAAACCTGCAAGGTAACTTGTTGTTAGTTCATGGCACGGGTGACGATAATGTACATTACCAAGGCAGTGAGCGTTTAATCAATGAATTGATAAAACATAATCGTCAATTTCAATTTATGTCATATCCAAACCGTAGCCATGGTTTATGGGAAGGCGCAGGCACAACATTGCATCTTCAAACGATGAAAACAGACTACTTTAATCGTCATTTAATGAATAAAAAATAAATATTTTATTGATTGTTCATTCTTCAATAATACTCAGCTAAAAGCCTGTCCATCGCAGGCTTTTTTATTTTTAATCAAACTTAAAAACCATTATTGATAACAACTGGTTAAATTTACCAAAATGTTGTAATTATCGAAAATAAGAGTAACGAATAAAAAGTTAAGTGCATGATAAACAAGTGTAATTTTATTGGCTCCATTTTTGCTTTTATTTAATGAAGGTACAAATAAATGCACTAATGCTCAAATTGTATTTTGAATAATCAATAAGGATCATACGATGACTGATGATAAAAACACTAATGACAATACCACAAGTAATAATACCGATGATGGATCATTAAACGAAAAAGTTATTAATGAAGGTAGTAATCAGGAACAGAACACTGAGCGTACAGAAAACACCCAACATTATGAAAGCTCTGAGTCACCTAAAAGCGCTGAAAGTCATGAAGAAAACTCTTATCATCAAGAAACTCATAGTCAAAAAAATTGGCAAAACCTGAATGTCTGGAAACGTGGTTTAGCGATGTTATTGTTTAGCTTTTTAGCTGGCTTCGGTCGTTTTATTATCAGTTTAATCGCCATTTTTCAGTTTATTTCCTTGTTATTTACAGAGCAACCGAATCAGCCATTAGTGAAGTTTGGTCATAACTTAAATAACTACCTTTATCAAATAAACCAATTTTTAACGGTTAATACTGAACGCTACCCTTTTCCTTTTGCAGACTGGCCTACATCGTCAGAAGAAGGGGATATTAGTACACAAGCTGAATAAGAAGTATCTTTTAGGTAAAGTCGTTTTTCCATCTATGGCAACACGACATAATTTCATTCCTGAAAGCAAAAAGCTCATCAATTATGATGAGCTTTTTATTTATAACATTTTAGCTTAATTATAAAACCAACTAGAAGAGTTCATCATCTATGGCAAATAATACCTCTGCGCCAGCATTGGCACTCGCCATTAAAGATATTCTTCTTGGTAATAACCGAGCAAAGTAATAACGCGCAGTATGTAGCTTGCTTTGATAGAAACTATCGTCGGTTGCTTGTTTAGCAAATGAGACTTCTGCCATCTTAGCCCAAACAAATGCCATCGCGGTATAACCAAATACATGTAAATAGTCATTAGCAGCACAACCTAATTCTTCTGGATTTGAAGAAGCTTTGAGCAGAATACTCTTGGTAAAATCTTGCAAATCAGAAAGAGCACTTGTAAGCGGCTGAATGAACTCCTGCATATTTTCAGCGCTGGTAACATCGATATAGCTTTGCACTTCTTCAATAAAAGTAGTCATTAAAGCACCTTTACTACTTGCTACTTTACGAGCTAATAAATCCATTGCTTGAATGCCATTAGTACCTTCGTATATTTGACCAATACGAGCATCTCTCACTAATTGCTCTTGACCCCATTCACGAATAAAACCATGTCCACCAAAAACTTGCTGACCTGCAACTGTATTTTCAAAACCTAAATCGGTAAAAAAGGCTTTGGCAAGTGGCGTCATTAATGCGGTAAGTTGCTCTGCTTTTTTTTGTGAGTCACCCTCGCCATAAGTCGAAATATCTAGCTGCATAGCAATGAATAATGATAACGCCCTTGAACCTTCGTTTAATGCCTTCATGTTGAGCAACATACGACGAACATCACCGTGTACCATGATTGAATCTGCAACTTTTTCTGGTGATTTTACTCCGGTAAGTGAGCGACTTTGAATTCTATCTTTTGCGTACTCTAAAGCATTTTGATAAGAGCGTTCTCCAGCACCTAAGCCTTGAATACCAACACCAATACGTTCAAAATTCATCATAGTGAACATACAAGCTAAACCTTTATTTAACTCACCAACTAAATAGCCTTTAGCACCGTCAAAATTTAAAACACATGTTGACGATGCATGAATGCCCATTTTATGTTCAATAGAGCCACAACTAACTTGGTTAGCTTCACCTATGGTTTCATCATCATTAACATGAAATTTAGGTACTAAAAACAATGATATCCCTCGAGGTCCTGCTGGGGCATCGGGTAATTTAGCAAGTACTAGGTGAACAATATTTTCAGTCAGATCATGCTCTCCACCGGTAATAAAAATTTTATTGCCGGTAATAAGGTAACTATCATCATCTTGCAAGACAGCTTTAGTTCGAATAATACCTAAATCAGTGCCTGCATGAGCCTCAGTAAGACACATACTTGCACTCCAGTCACCTGAGTACATTCGAGTTAAATAGCGTTGCTTTAATGCTTCACTTGCATGTTTTGCAAGTGATAAACCCGCACCGGCAGTGAGTCCAGGATATAAGGCAAAAGAAATATCTGCTGAACAGAGCATTTCTTCATGCAACGATGTGATCACTTTAGGCATACCCATGCCGCCGTATTCAACATCTCCACCTAGTGCTGTCCAACCACCTTGTGCATAGGTATTAAATGCTTCTTTATAACCAGGAGCTGTTGTTACACAACCATTGTCAAAACTGACTCCTATCTCATCACCTTGTCTGGCAATAGGCGCGATCACTTGTTCTGCGATTTTTGCACATTCTTGCAAAATAGCTTCAGAAGTCTCTCGGTCGACATGCTCTGCAAGTTTTGGCAACGTAGGCCATAATTCGTCGTTTTTAAAGACATCGTAAAGTAAAAAATTCATGTCTTTTAGTGGCGCTTGATATTCAGCCATGGGAGCCCTTCTTTTTATATAAATATCGTTTTCAAACGATCATTTCAAACAGTTGTTTGAATATAGCTTATTTTGCAAAAAAGTAAAGTCAAAATGTCAATTCAAAATATAGAGCAAAAAAACTAATTTTGAGATAATCTTACTAGAGAGATAGCGAAGTAAAACTCAAGAGATAGTAACTTAATGAAAGTTTGGCAAGAGAACTTATTAACTTTACGATGCCTTATAAACAAAAAGTCATTTCGTACCGCTGGCTTTACAGCTTTCTCTTTATTTCTATTCATGTTTAATATGGCTGTTCACGCAGAGCAGTTAGTCTTTAATAAAACATTAAATACTGGAAACTATACGTTTAGTTACCAATGGCATGACCATAATAAAAAGCTTCAAGATTTAAGTTTTATACTTCCACAAAAGCTCATTTTTGACAGATATCGAAATTTTGCTCTTTATAAGAAGAGTAATGCTCAAACCAGTGTTAACAACCTTTTGCAAAGGCACTTAAGGAAACATCCTATTTCAGGTGTCCAATTGAGTTTTTCGCAAGAAAGTGGTCTAAATCAAGTAAATATTAAAAGTAACGACCAGCAGAAAATAAACAAAGCCTATCAAGAAATTGCTAAACTAGAACAAGAGTTTACTCAGCAATATTTACATAATACTTATTATCATCAGTTCCAAACATATAACCAAATACAAGGGGTAAAACCTGATCACGGCCGGATAGCATTTGAATCTAGTGCTGACTTCAAGGTACTAAAGACAATTATCCTTGAGAAAGCTTCTATAAAAAATATTCGTAAAGTCTCAAATTATGTTTTAGGTTTTATTCAAAACATTCCTTATTCAACTTTAGAATCTAGAATCACCTCTTCCGGCGCCGGCTTTATTCCGCCACTAAAACTTCTATGGGAAAACCAAGGAGACTGCGATAGCAAGGTGACTTTAACCGCAGCTTTATTAAGGTCGTTGATGCCACGCATAAATATGGCACTAATATTTATTGATAATCATGCTTTGATAGGTATTGAATTAGATGCTGAAGATGATGACTTTACCGTTGATTTAGATGGTATTACTTATATAGTTGCCGAGCCAACAGGCCCAGCAGTTTTAGCTTTAGGAAAGATAGCTCCTAATTCTGAGCAAGCTATTCTTGCTGGTCATTATACGATTGAAAAATTCCACACTAAACTGCTAACTAATTAACTAATTACTCACTATTTAAGTTTTTGGTAAGACCGACAAAATAGTACTCAGTAATAATTCAGCTTTAACAGGTTTAGCAATATGCTTATTCATACCTACCGCTAAACTATTATCTTTATCTTCTTGGCGAGCATGAGCTGTCATGGCAATTATCGGTAATTCATTAAACCGACCATCGGCACGAATATGTTTTGTTGCGGCTAAACCATCCATTACTGGCATTTGGATATCCATTAAAACAACATCACAGCTTTGTTTATCTAAATAATCTATCGCCTGTTGACCATGTTCTGCAATGTAAACTTCAGCCTGCATAGTCTTTAATAGCTCTTTTGCAACCAATTGGTTAACAAGATTATCCTCAACCAACAAAACATTAACTCCTTTCAAGTTCTGTGGGAATGGGGAATGTACCGGCAAACTTTCATTTTCTTTTGTTATTTTTTTCATTGCTACTAACAGTAAAAATAAACGATACCGATAGAGCGGTAGCTCACATACCACATAAGGGATTTCATATTCATCAAGTAATGCATAGGACTTTTGCTCGTCTTTACCTATTGAATTAGGGCAAATTGCTACAAGGAACTTTCCTTGTTGGGTATAAGTCGCTAATTGCTGACAAACCTCTTGATTAATGCTTTCTATCCCAATGAATAATATTTGTTCTTCGTTTGATGATAAATCTATTAAAGTAGAAATTTTTTGATAAGAGTATTGGTAAGAACTTAAAAGGGAGATAAACTTTTTAGGCAGATCATATTCAAAAGCGCTTATTCTGACTTTGCTATCAAAGTCAAAAGAGTTTGATGGTGTTGTTTTAAACGGCAAAATAAAACTAAACTCACTGCCTTTACCAAGTTCACTTTTGAGTTTAATTTCCCCCCCCAATAAATTGACAATTTTTTGGCAAATAGATAAGCCAAGCCCTGAGCCTCCAAACTCTCTAGTCATTGACTCATCAGCTTGCACAAAAGCTTCAAATAATCTTGCTTGTTTATCTTTCGCAATACCAATGCCATCATCTGTTATGGTAAAACATACTAACGTTTCAGTATTAGTACGTTTAACATTAGTATCTTTAACCACTTCAACTTGCAGCGATACCTTACCTTGATGGGTAAATTTAACTGAATTATTAATTAAGTTAGTGAGGACTTGAACTAAACGTAATTCATCTGTAAAAACAAACCTTGGTACATTTTCATCAATATCTATGATTAAAGACAATGCCTTTTGATTAATCGTGCCAATATTAAGCTTTATTGCTTGATCAATAATTTTATCTAAGCTGTACGACTGCTTAATAATTGACATATTGCCAGACTCAATTTTTGCTAAATCTAAGAGTTCATCCACTAAGTGCAATAACGAAACTGAAGCACTTTCTGTATTCTCTAAGAATTGCTGTTGCTGACTTGATAACCCAGTATTGTTCAAGAGAAAGCACATCCCTTGAATTGCATTTATAGGCGTACGTATCTCATGGCTCATATTAGCTAAAAATTGATTTTTCGCCTGGTTAGCTTGTACCGCTTGGTCTTTGGCTGAGGCTAAAGCGGCGTTAATTGCATACTGTGCGGTAACATCTCGAATAATATCTATCGTGCCTAAGCTATCACCTGCTTGATTCAAAAACTCAGTTGTAAAAACCTCATAAGTATTATCAACCGTTTTGACCACTTGAAACCGTCCATTGGTATCACTGTGTTGCTTTTCTTTATTTGCCAAGTTAAGTAGGGTTTGTCCGAGCTCGTTATTAATCAGTTCTCCCGCTTTCCTACCAAATATTTCAGATTCGGTTTTATTTATTAATTGCTCAAAAGCCAAATTACAACCAATAAGTGAACCTTGTGGGTTGTTGAAAATAAGGTAATCAGGGATTGCATCCATAACTGAGCGTAAAATCGCATAATCATGTTGATGTTGTTCACTTTTTTCTAAAAGCGCTCTGGTTTTTTCATTGACTCTGCTATCTAAAACAGCATTTTGATCTTTTAACTGCTGTAATAAACTACGGTTTTGGCTAAAGATATCTTCGACAATATGAAACCAATGATGCCAACCTGCTGACGGTCGAATAATGCCATGATCACCACGAGCACTATGCTCAATATGAGTAATAAATTCCGTAGTCGGTTTAATAAAGGTTTTTCGGGTGACTAAATATATAACAATCAATAAAGCTAAAGCACCTAAAAATAGGAGTAAAAAAGTAGTCATGAAACGCTGAAAAATAGGTTGAGAAAAGCTATCATAAGATTGATATTTCACTAGTAACCAACCATTTAAATCAAGTTGATATTTTTGTATCAGCCAAGATGCTGTTGAATATGTGTCTGGCTGATTAACTAATGTATTGTACGATAGGCCATTGAGGCTCGAAGGAATAATCTGCTGCCATTGCATTTTCTCATCTATTTTTTCATCGCTATTTGTTCTATGTACTAAAATATTATCATTCTTATCAATTAAAACTACGTGATAATTTTCTGTATAAATCTGAGACAGACTATCATGTAGATGTGCCAGATTCAGATCTATCACCATTGCTCCAACAAGGTTTTCCCCTCTAAACACCCCTAAACCCAAAGCTGTATTAAGTCCCTTTTCTGCTGTATCAAAGTAAGGCTCAGACCAATAAAAATCTTGATAATACTCAGAGCTTTTTTTAATAATTTCCATATGATGACTATTAATCATTCGATCAGAATACTGCCAACTATGCCGACTAATCCATGGGTACAAACTAACAAAGCGGTTTAGTGAAACGTAATATAACCAATTTGTTACAGGATTAGATTCTTGTATTGTAATAAAGGCAGGGGTTAACGCATTAGCTATGGATAATTCTTGTTTTAACTCCTGATCAAAAGATTTGATATCACCAATGCCTGTAATGTTTGCACTTAACTGCTGTCGATGAAGAAGGACATCTCGACGCTTTTTATTTAAATAATAGCGCTCTCCATTTTGTTTCAATTCAGGATAAGTTGCTGACAGTTCATTTGGGTGATTAAGGTAGTAATTCGCAAAGTCACGCATCGCTGCAGTTGATTGCGCAGTTTTTTCCAATTGGTTATCCAGCTTTTTACCCTGTTCAACCAAATCGTTTAACTCTCTTTGCTCAAACAAGTTTAACTCTTGAGTATAGCGATAACTAGCAATCGACAAAGCGAGCAACATTATGGCAATAAAAATAGCTATAATGGACACTTTATAACGAGTAACAACCTGGTTTTCCCCAGTTAACTTAAATAACATTATCGCTTTAATCTCTCACTTTTATAGGTATCACTTGAAACTCGCATCTTCAGGAGGAACAGGTATATACTATATTGGAATAGCTTAAAAAGCATTTATCTTCTCTAAGCTAAAAATAATTAATCCTTCTAACATGAACTTGAATATTAGAAAATAAAGAGAACCTTTATGTTATTAAAAATATCAAAAAATTTAATACTGCTTTTTTTTATCTCCCTTAATTTTGTATCCGTTGTACATGCAACAGATAAAAACGTTGTCAATCAACTTACCATGCGTAATGCGGTTAATTACACCGACAAATTTATACTCGGCGGACAACCCTCTGCTACTGATCTAGAATTACTTGCTCAAAATGATGTAGAACTAGTAATTAACTTACGCGCTAAAGGTGAATTTAGTAAGTTTGATGAACAGAAAACAGTTGAATCTTTAGGCATGAAGTATATTAATATTGAAGTAGCAAGTGCTCACGATGTAAATTTTGATAACCTTAAAATATTTACCGATGCAATAAAACAGTCTAATGGTAAAACCCTCATTCATTGTGCCAGTGGTAATAGAGTAGGTGCTTTTTTTGCTCTAGATGCATATAAAAATACCAATAAAACTGTTCAACAAGCATTAGCTACAGGTAAAGAGGCAGGTTTAACTAGGTTAGCCTCTAGAGTAGAAGAGTTAATGAAATAAACTTGTCTCAATTAAGTGTTTTATCTGGAGTTCAATTAAAGCCATCACACTTATGTAAGTTGGCTTTATTTATTTTGTGCAGAAGGTGTAACTGAACAACTATCTAGTTGTTGTTTATAGATTTGATAAACTAGATCGTCTTTAAATGACGCTTTTATGGCTTTTTCTAATTCTGGCTGCAAGCTTCGATACTTAGATTTTTTTGAAATATGTAACCACCATTCTTTTTCGCCTAGCAAGTATGCTTGCTTTAAATATGAGCTACTAATATTTTGTTGAATTAAGGCATATTCAAGTCCAACCAAAGATCCTACTACAGCATCAACCCTATTTGACTGCAGCATTTTTACCGCTTGAGCATAACTATTTACTGAAAACTTGTTAAGGGCAATATCATTATCAAATTGAGGGGAGAAACTCGCATTTCTGATCACCGCTATCATTTTTAACTGATACAAATCAGCATATTTTTTAATTGGCTTATCAGCAGAGCTTAATACAACTACCTTTGATTTAGACACCGGTCCAACATAGTCAACATCGTTTTTAATCGAATGATTTTTAAATATTAATGCAGCATCAACCTCTCCATTAACTAGACTATGTAGCAGCCTTGCATATGGAAGAGAAACAAATTTCACTTTAACAGGTACATTAGCAGTCAAGTTTTTCAGTAACTTTACCGTTGTACCTTCACAATTACCAAACCCGTTAAAAAAAGAAAAAGGAGCAAATGAAGGCATACTCAAGGTCAATTCCTTTTGGCTTTCCTTTGCATGACAGTTAAACAATATAACGAAATATAAAAACCCTATCTTTTTTATCATGTTAAGCATAAAAGAGTCATTCACTTAGTATTATAAAATCTTAATAGTTATACATATTTTTCATTATAGTTGATAACTATTTCAGCGCATTGCTAATAATGAAATGTCTGCTGATAATACCTAAGCAGTAGCGCGAGTACAAAGTTTACCTGAAGTAATTGAACGTTATTTTAAAAACAAAATCATTGCTGAAGGCATTGGTTTAATTGAAATTTCATTAACCATTTTAGCGGATATTCGTGAGTCAGAAAGTCACAGTTACCACTTACGCGTTTGTGATGTAACATTAGGCGGTTTATATCCAGAGATGAGCGTTACCTTAATCAATCCAAAAGACGGTAGTGTATTTGCATCACTTGTAGCACATCATAGTTTCGAAGTCGCGCTATAGCGTACCGTTACCGAGTTATTGCAAGGCAGAAGTCTAGACCAGCTAGACGTGTTTCATCCCGCTAGTTTTAGCGAACATCTCTTCCTTTAAATAATCGCCTAACGTGTGACCTGTAATGCATATATTGTCCATAGATAAACGATGGGGATCACACGCTCTAGAATTATAAATTTGAGCATAAAAAATTGGCCATTGTTTTATACAAAATAGTATTAATAGCCAAGATTTCAACTCTTTCAACATAAAATCATAGGCAACTAATTGACTTGGTTCCTTGTTGATTAGGCGTTAACACAATATCAGCTAAACTAACCTCAAGCCGTCCCGCTGATGATAATTCAAAAGGTGTTAGAGCATTTTTAAACTTCATCCCATTATCACTAAAGCATGCTAAATCAATAGAAAGCTTATGCCATTCATTTAAGGTAAGCTGATTTAGGTTTTTAGTAATGTCTTTGACATAACCACACTTTTCTTCCCCCCCCCCTGCACAGAACATTGATAACATGACTTCGTTTGATGGTTTATTTACTAACTTAATACTAAATTGCAAAACAGACTTAGCCGCTAAACTAGCTCGTAAGTCTTCGGTAAAGCCACTTTTTGCCATTATTCTTACACCTGACCTCACACCACCACTAAGGGTCACTTTAAAGGCGTCTTCTTGGACATTTTTATCTATCGTTCTATAACTCAGTGTTGGTAAATAATGAGTATTGGCATTCACCTCCATTTCTTTATCTCCAGAAAACAACCAGAGTAACCAAGGCTTTTTCATTGAACCAGTAAAAATATTAACAATTGAAGCACTTTCATCAGCTTGAATAATCGTTTCATCCAGCTGTTCAGATAGCACATTCTCATCAGAGTATGTCAAGCCGAAACCATAAGGTAATAAAGGCGTATATTCATCATCAAAGCGATTAACTGTGGTTTGATTTGCAGCTTTGGGCCATGAAAAAGATAGTTTGCCTTTAAAGTCATGTTGTGTGGCATTATTTTGATCTTTTAAAAGAACATCAGCGACAGCCCTTCCTTCTGATCCTGGCAACCATGCGGCAACAAAAGCATTACTGGCATTTAATTCAGCATTCACCCACATTGGTCTACCACTTACAAAAATAGCAACAACTGGGATTCCTTTGGCTTTAAATGACTTGAGTAATGCGAGATCTTTTTTATCACCTCGTTGGTATTCTAAATTATCAATATCTCCGTGTCCTTCAGCATAAGGCTCTTCACCAAAAACAACAATGGCAACATCTGGTTTGCTAGTATAACTACCATCAATGCTCAGCGTGGTTTTACCGCCAGCATCTCTCACCGTTTTTTCAATACCGGCATAAATAGAAGAAGCGCCGGGAAAATCATCATTCCTATTCCCCGTTCCTTGCCACGTAATTGTCCAACCACCTGACTGCTTGCCAATATTGTCAGCGGCATCACCTGCAACTAAAATGTGCTGATTTGGTGATAATGGTAACAAATGATCTTTATTTTTTAATAATACCAGCGATTCTCGAACCGCTTGACGGGCTATTTCTCGGTGAGTTTGAGCACCAATAAGTTCGGTTTTTCCTGAATAGACACGCTTTGCCGGACTAGGTTTTTCAAAAAGCCCTGCCCTAAGTTTCACACGCAAGATTCGGCTTACAGCGTCATTTATACGTGATAAAGAGATACTTTCTTGTTTTACTTGAGCAATAATATTTTCATAAAGTGGTTTCCACGCATCGGTAGGTACCATGAAAATATCTAAACCCGCATTGACTGCTTGCAAACAATTTGCATTGCTACAGCCTTCAATTTGTCCATGACCATTCCAATCACCAACAACAAAACCATCAAAACCCATTCTATTTTTTAATACGTCAGTTAATAGGTATTTTTTACCGTGAATTTTTTCACCATGCCAACTGTTAAATGATGCCATAACAGACTGCGCGCCTGCTGTTAAACCGCCGACATAACCTTGTGCATGAATATCAAAAAGTTCTTGCTCTGACGTTACATTGTCGCCTTGGTCATCTCCCCCTTGTGTACCGCCATCACCGATAAAATGTTTCACGGTACTGATGACACGCTTATCACCTAAAAAATCTTTCTTAGCATGTCCTTGTAAACCTTTAACAATTGCGGCTGAGTAGGTGCGAACAATTTCAGGATCTTCTGAATAGCCTTCATAAGTTCTTCCCCAACGATCATCTCTTACCACGGCAACTGTTGGAGCAAAAACCCAATCAATGCCTGTTACCATGACTTCTTTTGCAGTTATCTCGGCAATTTTTTCAATCAACTCAGGATTATTGGCTGCCCCTAAACCAATGTTATGAGGAAAAAGTGTCGCGCCAACCACATTATTATGACCATGAACCGCATCAGTTCCCCACATGGTTGGAATTTTTGAGCCGTCCAACGAATCATCAATAGATGCCTGATACATTTTTTCTGCAAGTTCAATCCAGTCAGCAGGGGTTGATTGCTTATTATTATTTGGAAATGCACCACCACCATTTAAATATGAGCCAAAACCATATTGGCGCATATCTTCAACAGTTATATCGCGAATTTCAGGTTGGATCATCTGTGCGACTTTTTGCTCTAAGGTCATTGTTGCTAATAACTCTTTGATCCTTACTTCTATTTTTTGATCTTTTTTTACTTCAATATCAAGCTTTGGCCAAATTTTGGCGGTAGTTTCTTTATCAGATAATTCAGTGTCTGTGCTCGTATTAAGTGATTGACCACACCCCACAATCGCTAACGATAAAACGGATAACAAAAAAGCATTTGTTTTAAATTTAAAATTTTTCATAATGTTCTCATTCATTAGCTAACGCTAGCTAACTTGCTACCTTTCACACCATAAAAAATGATATAAACATAACAAAACAAAGGTAAAATAAAGGCGAATTGAATACTAAAGATGTCAGCTAGCACCCCCTGTAATACTGGCAAAATGGCGCCTCCAACAATAGCTAAACAAAGGATCCCTGCACCTTGACTGGTATGTTTCTCTAAACCGTTTAAAGCTAAGCTGAAAATAGTAGGAAACATAATTGAGTTACACAGCCCAACCAGTAATATTGCCCACATAGCAATACTGCCTGAACCTAGAATAACGATAGCAATCAAAATAACAGCGCATACAGCGTTAAAACCAAGTGTTTTACCTGCATCAATTTTTTGCATGACAGCGGCACCAATAAAGCGTCCAACCATGGCGCCACCCCAGTAGTACGTAAGGTACTTTGCAGCTTCCATTTCTTCTAAACCGGCAATATTAGTTTCACCTAAAAAGTTAACCAGAAAACTGCCAATAGAAACTTCTGCGCCAACATAAACAAATATGCCTATTGCGCCTAAAACCAAATGACGATGTTGCCACGCTGAGCCTTCAATGGTTTCACCTTCCACTACTTCAGCACTTTCAATATGAGGAAGCTTTAAATAAGCAAAAATAGCCGCAAGAGACAATAAAGCAGCCATCAGGCCTAAATAAGGAAGTTGTACAGATTCAGCTGAGGCCTCTGACATTGCGTCAGTAACTTCATTTAAAATCAGTAAGGCACCGAAATAAGGAGCAATGGTTGTACCTAAGGAGTTGAAAGCCTGCGTCATGGTTAATCTAGAAGAAGCGGTTTCTTTACTTCCTAACAATGTAACGTATGGATTAGCAGATACTTGTAAAACCGTAATGCCGCTTGCTAAGACAAATAGCGCTGACAGAAATATAGGGTAACTATGCATCGATGCTGCAGGATAAAACATTAAACAACCGAGTGCTGCAATCACTAAACCAATAACAATCCCTCTTTGGTAGCCCATGTTTTTGACCAGACGACCGGCAGGTAATGAAACGATAAAGTAAGCACCAAAAAAACAAAATTGCACCAACATTGATTGCGCGTAGCTTAAATCAAAAATACCCTTTAAATGAGGAATTAGAATGTCATTTAAACAGGTAATAAAGCCCCACATAAAGAACAGTGATGTTAATGATATTAATGCAAAACGGTTGGCATTATTTCCACCAATACTAGTAGAACTAGTAGCTTGCTCTAAAGTGAACGATGTTCCAGCCATAAGGGGAATTCCTATGTTTATGGATAATGGATACAAAAACCAGTACAGTTAAAATTAATGGCTGAAAGGTTTATGTATTTAATTAGAAAGAAAATATTGGCGATCATCGTTTTAAATGAAAAACTGATAAACACCAATATTTATCAATGGTTACTTAAAGTTGTAACGAACACCTAAGGTATACCTTGAACCATATTGGCGAGCAAAAAGAAATTGCTCCTCATAACGGCCGTAACCTTGTTCAGTTTCGTTATTTAGATTCAATCCTTCAAAAAACACCGTGAAGTTATCATCTATGTCGTAATTGATACTCATATCAACTTGACCAAACTCTTTCGCAAACTGTGGAGGGTTATCAGAAGAGCCTTGACCTTGGCCTACACCAATAAGGTATTTGTCTCGCCATGCATATGTTACTTTTACCGACACGCCGTCTTTTTCGTAGAACAATTGAAAGTTAGCTGAGTCACTTAGTCCTGTTAGCGGAGTTTGTGGCTCTAGATCTGCTACATCTTCAACTTTGGTAATATCATTAACATCGAAGTTAACATCTCCATCAACAAAGGTAGCATTAGCACCAAAACCATAACCGCTATCACCAAAGAAATGCTGGATAGCAACTTCAAAACCATCAACCATTTTGTCGTCTGGCGTGTTGAATGGACGAGTAATATCCCATTGCATTAGCGGATCATCGCCTGCTGGTTCAAGGTAACCTTGCGCATTTAACGTTGCACCATTGAGCTGCATTTGAGCAAAAATTTCATCATTGGTTGGATTGCCACCTAAATCCGCAACCGCTTGATTCCAACGTGGGCCTTGATAAATATCACGCATATCTTCAACAGATGTTGTAATTGTTTGGCTACTGATAAAATTTTCGACATCTTTTCTGAAGTAACCAACAGCGGCATAACTTCCCTCTGCGTAGTAATATTCTAAAGAGAGATCTAAATTGGTTGATTCATATGGGTTTAAGTTAGTATTCCCTTCTCCACCAATACGAGAATTAGGTCGGGTACTTGCACCTAACGATCGACCACCGGCTAAAGCGCCTAAAGGTGCACGAGCAATGGTTTTACCCCATGATGCACGAGCAACAAGCTCATCAGTCAAATCAATTTTGGCGTCAATCATAGGCAAGAACACATCATGTTCACCTTCAAGCGATAAGATTGTATTTTCACCTGGTTGGAATTGGGTATGCCACTCACTTCCACCTTTCCACCAAACTTCGGTTGGAATAGGTTGCAGTACATTACTAGTAACATCGGTTTGCTCATACCTAAAGCCAGCACTCAATTGAACAGGAAAATCAGCAAGTTCAAATTCCCATAAAGACGAGACATAAAGGCTGCTGGTATCTTCATCTACTGAGCCCATCGTTTGAACACTACCATCACGGTATGGGTCAGTATTAAAATAATCATCATCTAACAAATCTTGATTTAAGTAAGCTAATGAACGAGCAACTGCTTCATCAAAATCAAAGCTGTAGTAATAGCCTGCACCTACAGGATTTTCGCCATTTGAAAACTGATCCAAAAAGTCACTGGTGGTATTGTACTTAAACATACCGTCAGGAAATGCCGCAGAATAATTAGGGTTAAACAAGAAACCACCAATTAATCCACTCCATGAATGTGATCCCCCTATTGTTTGCTCAGTACGGGCTAGACCAAATTTAACCGTCATTAAAGGCGAGTCATTTGGGTTTTCCCAAGTCCCATTAATTTGTAATTGGTCAACTTCAGCTTTACCTGGACTATGAATAAATTGGCTAAAGTGAGAATCCATTTCACTTGGCAAAAGCGTGGTTGTACCATTTTTCCAAAAAATTGTACCTTGTGGAATGTCTCCACTTCTAAAGTCATAATGTTTATTAACTAACTGGTCTGAACCGAATACTAACGATCCTGTCCCATTCATGCCTTTATCTTTACCATTATCTATTTTGCTTTCTGAGTCGTGGTAATCGACTGAAAAACTTAATTCATCAGTTGCTTGCCATTCGATATTTAAGCCTAATGATCTTTCATTAACTTCAGTGGTATGACGGTTAGCAGTATAAGAGCCATCGTTGCCAGACAGGTCGGCAAATATCACCGTACCATTTTCATCTAATTCATAGGCATTAATATTACCGCCATAATCATGCCACTGCCCCCAACCAATTGAGTTATTGCCAGTAATAGCGTCTCCCATGGTGTAATCAAGAGTCATTATCAAACTTTCAATTGGAGCATATTGGAATGTGATGCTAGCGTTTGTTCTTTCACGTTCAATATCAGCAATACCGTAATTCATATCACGCGGAAAGAAAGCACCAGCTGCTGCACCAGCAGAGCGGTTATCAATAACTTTATCTGCATCTAATGAAGGGAGTTGAGCATCTGACTGATACTGCCAACCTTGAATGTTAGCCGCTTGTTGCTGGAAATCACGCTGTTGATGTGAAAAGGATAATGCAACCCCAAAAGTTTCATCTGCGAAAGTATTACTGTATAAGCCTGATAACTCAGGTGTAACATCATCATTCGCTACATTTGACGAGTCATAAATGCCTTTTGCAGAGAGCGCCAGCTTTTCACCCGGACTGTTAAGTGGTTTCATGGTAACAATATTTACTGTTGCCCCTAAACCACCACTCGGATTTTCAGCACGAGCAGTTTTGTGAACTTCTAATGCTGAAACCCCATCTGATGATAAGTTTTCTAAACTGTATGAGCGGGTATTACCTGTTCCCGGCATTTGGCGACCGTTTAAGGTAATTAAATTAAAATCTGGGCCAAAACCACGCACAGTGATCTGGCTACCTTCACCATTTGAACGACTTACTGAAACTCCAGTAATACGTTGTAATGATTCAGCTAAATTAGTGTCTGGAAACTTACCCATATCTTCAGCAGAGATCACATCTACAACACCTGACGCCTCTCTTTTCAACGCCATTGAACGGGTTAAACTGCTCATAATACCTGTGACTTCAATGACTTCTATTGCGGCTTCTTTTTTAGTGTCTTCATCGGTTTCTGCTGCATAAAGCTGACTACTTAAGCTAGATGCCAAAATAGCAGATATACAAACGGCTAAGCGTTTTTTTGTAAAATTTGAATGTTTCATCTTTACCCTACTTTCTTAAAATTAGTTTTAATGACGGCGGCTATTTAAAGCCACTCAACCTTTCTTAATAACGTGGTTATGGTGCTGTTATCATGACATTATCAATACGATAAACAGCGCCCTCACCCGTTCCCCAAGCAGGGAAAAACATCAATACATCTATTTGACTTATATCCAAACCCGCATCAAACAATGTTTGTAATGGGAATGTATATGTTTGCCATTCTCCAACAACAGGCTCCGCACCTTCAACACTGGTACTTAAAGCAACTTCAGCAAAAGTGCTCGCACCATTTGATTCAATCTTAAACATCCAAACCGCTGATGAATCGTTTGGAGCGTTGATAACTTTCATTTCAAATGTCACCACACCGTTTGCTAAAATAGCTGAAGCATCAACAAATACGTCATCTTCGGCGGTAAGTCCCATCACAGTTGGCTGTGCACCTATAACAAATTCAGCAGTCATACCATGAGCTGTGTCATCATTTTCAAGCGTTGGCGTTGAACCCCCACAGCAATCCCAGATTGACCAACCCGTAGCTGGAGCGTCGGCAAATAAAACAGTGTTGCCTGGTTTAGTTGCTGTTGGGTCATAAATTTTTACATTATCTACGCGGTAAATAGCGCCTTCACCAGCCCCCCATGCAGGGAATATCATTATCACGTCAATGGCACTCACATCTAAACCTGCGTTAGCTAAGTCAGATAAATTAAAAGTATACGTTTGCCATTGATCAGCAGTAGGTGCTGTAGTCTCTAAGCTTTCAAGAAGAGGAAGTTCAGCGTTAGTATCACCACCGCTTGATTCAACTTTAAACATCCAAGCTGCATCGCCAGGCATTGCAGTTACTTTCATGTCAAATTGAATAACACCATTTGAAAGAATTGCAGAAGCATCAAATGGAGCTGGGGTATCTGTGTTTCCATCTCGAGAAATAAAGCCCATTACTGTAGGGGTAGCGCCAATTGAGAATTCAGCAACATTACCGTGTACATCATCATCTAACTCAACCGTTGGGGTAGAACCACCACAGCAATCCCACATTGGCCAGCTAGGATTTTCATTATCGGTAAAAACCACAAGTTCAGGTGCTGCTCCAATGTCCCCTTCAATAGTTAAATTCGTAATTAAGTAGTTTGAGCCTTCACCAGTCCCCCATGCAGGAAATATCATCACAACATCTATTGCACTTAAATCAAGACCAGCTTCTTGAAGAGATGATAATGTAAAAGTATACGTTTGCCATTCACCAACAGCTGGAGTTACCCCCTCTTCACTAGCGCTAAGCGCTACATCACCAGTATTTGTGTCACCACCATTAGATTCAACTTTAAGTATCCATGATGTATCAGATGAAGGAGGAGTAACAATTTTCATATCAAATGATAATGTGCCGTTTAAATCAACAAGAGGAGATGCATCAAATGGTGCTGGCTCTCCTGTGAAATTATCAGGAAAGTGACCTTCCCTCGTGGAAAAACCTAATACTGTGCCCGCATTATCAGCAATTGTAAATTCGACAACTTCACCTTTATCATCATCTGTAATTGTTGCAGGTGACGTACCTGCACAACAATCCCATGCAGTCCAATTAGCATTTAAACTGCCATCAAAAATAGCTAAATTTCTAGCCACTGGGCCTGTAGGAGGAGTAGGGATTGGCGCTTTACCTTCAACAAGAGCATCTTCTAAATCATCATAGCCCGCTCTTACCGTTTCACAGCCTTTACCTGTTTCGGTGTCAGCCATACATTGATAAACTCTTACATAATCAATTTCAAATTTATTCTCAGCACCAAAAGCTGAATCATCAACACCTGTATTGTTAACGTTTTCAGGCCAGTCGCCACCAACAGCAAAATTTAGAATTAAATAAAATTCTTTGTCAAAGGGGGCATTATCCCAATAAGTCGTCAATTCACCGGTAAGTTGATCATAGTATTCAGTGAACCAACCTTGGTGAGCAAGGCCAACGGCTTCGTCTTTACTGTTGTAACGAACCATTGATTGGCGCTGTGTTGCATAGAGGTAATTATCCATGTACCAACGAATTTCACCTTCTTGCCACTCAATTGCATAAGTATGAAAATCATCTGCTGGGTTAGCACCATTCGCCAAGCTATGCGCTTTCCCAGAATGAGAGTTATTTGGCCAAGATTTTCCATAATGAAGTGTTCCGTGAATATTGTTTTCGACTGCGCCATCAGCATCAACCGTTTTTAAGTTCACCGCTTCAAAAATATCTATTTCTCCAGAGCGTGGCCAGTCACCATATTCTTCATTCGTTGGCATCATCCAGAATGCTGGCCAACTACCTTGCCCTGAAGGAACTTTCGCACGCATTTCTACACGACCATATTTAAAGTCAGCTTTGTAACGAGTGATCATTCTCGCAGAAGTGAAAGGTAATGTTGCCCCTTCTTCTGCAGGTAAAGCAACGATATTTAAATTACCGTTTGCAAGATAAGAGTTTTCTGCACTGTCGGTGTAACATTGTTTCTCTTGGTTACCACCACCGTCACAGTTAACTTCATGTGTCCAGTTTTGTGAGTTGATTACATCGCCATCAAACTCATCACTCCACACCATGTTCCAGTCACTGACAGGCTGTTGCGGATCTATTTTATTCGGTTTAGTTTCTGTTTCAGCACCGCCGCCACACCCTAGTAACGACACTGTCGATACTAAAGCAAACAACTGTGTAAATTTTTTTGCAGCTTTTATCATAATTTATTTCCCAAATAGCCAACTATTTTCGCTGTAACACCCAAACCATGTTGCTTTATTTATATTATTTGTATGCTTTACATGGCTAGATTTCATCATAGAACGGTAGCCAATCCGCTATATAGAATAGCGATTTGAACTTCCCCCTAAAATCATACTGGGTGAGATAACAAACAGTTACAATTCAAATGCGGTATGGCGGTTGATGCATGAGGCAATACTGTATTCAGTGAAAAAAGTGAGGTAAAACGATACAAAAACAAGATAAGAAGTTAAAGCTGTTTTGATTCAACTATTTTTTGAATCATCGAGCTATAGTTTCGACTCACTTTAAGTTGTACCTCATTACCTAACTCTAAAATACTCTCACTATTACGCAATGAACGAACACTTTTAATACAACTAATATTTACTAAGGTCGATTTATGAATTCGAGTAAATAGTTTTGGATCTAATAACTCTGCTAGTTTTTTCATAGTGATACGCACAATGTGAGTTTCTTCATTGGTATGAACACACATATAATCACCCGCAGCATCTATCCAGCGAATATCAATGATCGGTAGGAATACTTTTTCATGGTCACTATTTTTGATCACTAGCTCTTGCTGATAAGGTGTTGGTAATGGAGATTCTGACTCTAACCAGTCTTCAAGTTCTGCAACATCAATCCCTGAGGTTTGACCTAAGGCTTTAAGTAATTTAAATTTTTCTTTATTACTACTCTTAGGTGAGTGTCGTTGCATGATTCTTTCAACGGTTTTTTGCAAACGGCCTAAATTGGCAGGCTTTAAAATATAATCAATGGCATTTAACTCAAAGGCATCTAGTGCATATTCGCCATATGCACTGACAAATACAATCATCGGCAGTACATCTGACTGCAAAGCTTGCACGACCTCAATACCACTTAACCCCGGCAACCTTAAATCAAGAAATAAAACATCGGGACACAAAGATTGACACAGTTGAATGGCTTGATCTCCATCACTAGCTTCAGCAATAACATTAATTTCAGGAATTTTTTCTAATCGTAGCCTAAGCCCTTCAATGGCTAGCGGTTCATCATCAACAATTATTGCACTTAGTGGTTCATTGAAAGGCTGAGTAATATTCATCATAGCGCTCATTTATCAAAAGGAATTGAAATATAAACTGTCGTGCCATTATGTAAACTTTCTTCAATAGTGACATTATAGTCACCATTAAACATAGCGTCCAAGCGCGCTTTTGTATTTGTCATTCCTATTCCAAAACCATCACTGACTTTTTTATTTTTCGCTTGGCCGTTATCAATCACTTGCAATACTAATCTGTCCCTAATTTTTTCTGCTTTTATTTGAATGACCCCGCCTGATTTACTCAACTCTATGGCATATTTAATCGAATTCTCGACTAAAGGTTGTAATAACATGCTCGGTACCTGACAACTCATCGCATCATGACAAATATCTATCTCTACCGTTAAGCGTTCACCGAACCTAACCTTCTCAATAGAAAGGTACAGTTCAAGCAGTTCCAACTCTTTTATTAATGTGGTTTTGCTTTTATCATTTTTATCTAATGAATAACGAAAGAACTCACAAAGCTTGTCTAACATTTCATTCGCTTTGTCATTTTCATGTTTATAGATAAGTGTTGATATGGCATTCATGGTATTAAACATAAAGTGTGGATTTAATTGATAACGCAGCATTTGTAATTGTGCGTCTTTTGCTGCGGTTTGCGCTCGAAGCAACATTTCATGTTCTTTCTGTAATTTGGTGTTGTATAGCATAATGAAAAATATTGACGTCCAAACAAACATAGTTGTTAAGGAAAAGAGTAACCAACCGCCAAATTCCAACATGTCCCACGCTTCGTTCCAGCGCTGGTGATATATAATAACTTTATATGAACTTAATTTAATGACATTAAAAATCACCCCGAAAGTAGCCGCAGAAAGAAAACTTAAAAATAACGTTTTTTTCAAGGGTAAATGAACAACTTTTCGAATAAGTAACCATTGAATGTAAGATAATAAAAATCCACTAAGTGTCTCCACCATCAGATTAAGCAGCTGCCCTGAAAAATTGAATCCCGGTTGCCCTATTTGCGGACGAACAATCGCTAAGAAAACCACTACCGCATACCCCAGCCAGCCAGCAATTTGTAACGACCAAAACTGATGACTTTGTTTAGAAAAAGCTTGCTCCCCTAATTCTAAGGTATTATCTATTTTTCGATCTTTCATTCAATAAGTTCAACCTGATAAACAACCTATTAAGTTATAACAGATTTTAAAAGAAAACGTTTATTTGCGTTAAGGCGTGCACTTAATGAGACAACTGATGCAGTTCATTCTAGGCTTACACTTTTAATTAGAAGGAGCTAACATAAGCTTCCTGAAATATGAAAAGTAAAAATGACTTTTAACATAAATATTCAATCAAGTTAGTGATAAATACATTTCATGTTTTTCCATTAAATATCATAAAATTAAGCTCTAACATAGATGAATGGATAACTATAAAATTCATTGAATTAAAAAAATATTTGCAACAAACTGATTGACAATTTTTCGCAACAAACTATCATACCCTCAAACAAATGACGATTCGTCACATTAAATATGAGCCCAAGAATTCTAGACGAGCACAGTTTAAAAGCTCGAGAGCAAGACATTATTGATGCAACTATCGTATTGATTGAAAAGCATGGTGTAGAAAATATCACCATGGATAAAGTCGTTGCTGCTGTGCCCTATTCAAAAGGGACTGTTTATAAACATTTTATTGGAAAAGAAGATTTATTTTTAGCCATTGGTAATCATGCAACAACCATATTGTCTGATTTATTCAGTCGCGCTGCACACCATAAAGGCTGTGCTAGAGAACGAATGATGCTGAAAAATATATCTTATTTAATTTATGCTATTTTGCATCCGTCATTATTTAAAACGGTTCAGTGTGCGAAAAGTCCAAGTGTTTATGGAAAATCTAGTGAAAAAAGAATCCGTGAACAAGACTCACTTGAGCAAAAACTCATGGGAACCATTTTTGGCCTGATTGAAGATGCACAAGCGAATCAGCAGCTTGAATTACCTAAGCATATGGATGTTATGCAAGTATGTTTTAATATTTGGGCCGCTAATTATGGTGTTATACAACTACTTTACTCTGACAGTGAGATGTGTGGTGGTATCCCGATGGTGGTAGAGCGTGAACTATTTAATCAAAACAACCTTATTTTTGATGGTTTAGGCTGGGAACCGTTAACCCATGATAAAGATTACAAGCTAGCGTTAGAGTCAGCATTAAAATTAGTATTTCCAGGCGAGCTTGCATTAATGAAGTCTATGGGTAGAGAGCTTAACTTCAGCTAGTATGCTCAATAAATAATCATTAAGAAACTTGAAAAATTTTGCTTAATTTTACTAGCTAATTAGCAAGAACCAACGGTAATTTTTACCGTTTTTTTATCATACAATAGTGACGTTTCGTCATTATTAAACAACCTATTACTCGGTATTTTTACCGTTTTTTTTACAACAATTAGTGACGATTCGTCACAATGGAGAGACCATGAAAGATAAGCTGTTTGGCTTTGTAGGAAAACACCCTCTATGGGTTATTCTGATTAGCCTATCTATCGCCTTTTTTGCTGCTTCTGGCGCACAAAATTTGGTATTTAAAAGTGATTACCGCGTATTTTTTGGTGATGACAACCCACAACTAGTTGCCTATGAATCACTGCAAAATATTTATAATAAGAGTGATAACGTCTCTTTTATTGTCGTACCTAAAGATGGTAATGTTTTTACTGTTCAGCACTTACAAGCACTGAAAGAATTAACGAAAGAAAGCTGGCAAATACCTTTCTCTACTCGTGTTGATTCAGTCACTAATTTTCAATATACCTACGCTGAAGAAGATGACATGATTGTTGAAGATTTAGTGATGAGTACCCGTAGCTTAACCGTTACAGATTTAGCCAAAATCAAAAATATCGCTATTAATGAGCCACTATTAATAAATAAAATCATTTCACCTGAAGGCCATGTTTCTGTAGTCAACGTCAGTGTACAATTTCCAGGCTTAGACCCAAATGCAGAAATAGCTGAAGTTTCACTTTTTGTGCAACAAATGACTGCTGAGTTCTTAACTGAAAACCCAGAAGTTGAAGTTCATCTCTCGGGTATGGTGATGATGAATGGCGCGTTTACAGAAGTTGCCATGAATGATAGCGCAACCTTAATACCGCTAATGTTCCTTGTTGTTGTTGTATTTATCGGTCTGTTATTACGTACAATATCCGGTACTTTCGCTACCGTATTAGTTATTATTTTAAGTATTGCTACCACAATGGGCATAGCTGGTTGGTTAGGGTTTTATCTAACAGGACCGTCATCTTCAGCCCCAACGATGATCTTAACGTTAGCTGTCGCCGATTGTATACATATCCTTTCAACCATGTTTTATGAAATGCGTCATGGTAGTGATAAAAAAACCGCTATTGCCAAAAGTATCCGTCTGAACTTACAACCAATATTTATTACCAGCATCACCACAGCGATCGGTTTTTTAAGTATGAATTTTTCTGATTCACCGCCGTTCCATGATCTCGGTAACTTAGTAGCGATGGGAGTTATGCTTGCCTTTGTATTTTCTGTCACCATATTTCCAGCTTTGCTCACCGTACTCCCCATCAAAGTGAAAGCCGCCAAGGAAGGAAAAAACGATGCGATGTCAGCATTAGCAAGTTTTGTTATCAATAAACGTAAGTTATTGCTGCCATTAACTAGCGTTATTATTATTGCTGCGACCCTGTTCATTCCTAATAATGAACTAAACGACGACTTTGTTAAGTACTTTGATAACTCTGTTCCTTATCGTGTTGCGACAGATTTCATGCAAGAAAATTTATCTGGTATGACGTTATTAGAAATATCGGTTAAAACGGGCATTTCAAGTGGAATCAATAATCCAGAATACTTGAATAAGTTAGCCAACTTTAGTGAATGGTTACGTCAGCAACCTGAAACTGACCACGTCAACACTATTACAGATACTTTGAAACGTTTGAACAAAAACATGCATGGTGATGACCCCGCTTGGTACAAGTTACCTACCGACCAAGCCATGGCAGCCCAGTATTTATTACTCTACGAGATGTCATTACCTTACGGTTTAGATTTAAACAATCAACTCAATGTAGATAAGTCATCAGCAAAGATAGTTGCGACTTTCAAAAATTTAACCAGTAACGAGTTGATTAATGTTGAGCAACGCATTAATGCATGGTTCACCAATAATGCACAACAATATCAAGTTGATATTGCCAGCCCGAGCTTAATGTTTGCTCATATTGGACAACGTAGTATCAACAGTATGTTAATTGGTACTACATTAGCCCTATTGCTTATTTCCATCATCTTAGGCTTTGCCTTAAAAAGCTGGCGTTACGGCGTTATTAGCTTATTACCTAACTTACTGCCTGCCGGTGTCGCTTTTGGTATTTGGGGACTTATTGAAGGACAAATCGGTATGAGTATCTCAGTCGTCATAGGCATGACGCTAGGTATTGTGGTTGATGATACGGTGCATTTTTTAACGAAATACTTACATGCCCGTCGTGAAAAACAAGCAAATCCTGCCGCTGCTGTTCAATATGCCTTTGGCAACGTTGGCAGTGCACTTTGGACGACTACCTTTGTTTTAGTTGCCGGCTTTATCGTCTTAGCACAGTCATCTTTTAGCTTAAATGCCGATATGGGTTTACTAACCGCTATCACCATCCTTATTGCTCTGACTGTTGATTTCTTTTTCTTGCCACCTTTACTAATGGCACTTGATAAAGAGACTCTACCTGCAATTAACAGCGCAGAACAGAGTAGTTTACCCGCTGAACTTGTGACTAATAATCTTGCTAGCTAACCCTAGACGTTAATAAATTTTTGGAGAACAACTATGTTAAATAAACAAACTATTATCGGTGTTTTTACCACCTTGACACTATCACTTAGCGCATTGCATGCGGTTGCTGCGCCATTAGAAAAACAAGCAGCGGAAAAGCTAGGTTTAGAAATTTCCACAGAAGCAAAATCACGTGATATAGGTTGGATCGATAACACCTCAGATATGAAGATGCTATTACGCAATAAGCAAGGCCAAGAGAGTATTCGAGAAATTAAAACTAAAACGCTGGAATTATTAGATGATGGCGATAAAAGTCTCACCATTTTTAATAAACCGAGAGATGTAAAAGGCACGTCATTTTTGAGTTTTTCACATCCCGTGGGCAATGATGATCAATGGTTATATTTGCCCTCATTAAAAAGAGTTAAACGTATTTCTTCACGAAATAAATCAGGACCATTTATGGGCTCTGAGTTTTCTTTTGAAGACTTAAGCTCGTTCGAACTTGATAAGTACCGTTACAACTATTTAGGTGATGAACAAATAAATGGCATTGATAGCTTTATGGTTGAACAATTCCCAACAGATGAAAACTCTGGCTATACCCGACGCATCGTTTGGCTCGATAAAACAGAATATCGCGTACAAAAAATTGACTTCTATGATCGAAAGAATTCATTGCTTAAAACCTTGTCTTATAAAAATTATCAGCAATATTTGAATAAGTTCTGGCGTGCTGATTCAGCACTTATGGTTAATCATCAAAGCGGAAAAAGTACGGAGTTAAAATGGAACAATTACGCCTTTAAAACCGGATTACAAGATAGTGACTTTAACCGTAATACACTAAAACGTGCACGTTAATCAGATGACAGTCATTAATAGAATCAAAGCTGTGGCATGGTCTGGTCTACTTGGGTTAAACAGTGCGTTACTTCCATTTTCAGTCTCTGCCGACGACTTTGAATTCTCAGGTAAAGTTGGCGTTGAGCAGCGCTACTTTACTGAATCTGCTCAGTACAACAAGCAACTAGCACATACACAGCTATCCATTTTTGTTGAACCTGAATTTTTTTGGGGCTGGAATCAAGGCAGTGACAGCCTTACTTTTAAGCCTTTTTATCGCCAAGATGAATTTGATGATGAGCGAACACATGCTGATATTCGTGAATTATCTTATATCCATGCCAGTGATGATTGGGAGCTCAGAGCTGGTATTCGAAGAGAGTTTTGGGGCGTAACTGAATTTCAGCACCTAGTTGATGTTATTAACCAAACCGATAATGTTGAAGATACAGATGGTGAAGACAAACTTGGTCAGCTGATGCTTAATTTATCTCTGGTGAGAGATTGGGGTATCGTTGATATATATTTATTACCCGGCTTTAGAGAGAAAACTTTTGTCGGACAAGAAAGTCGTTTACGAGGAGCTGCGCTAGTTGATAATGATAGTGTAAGCTACCAATCATCGGCTGAAAACAAACACCTTGATGTCGCTTTTCGTTGGAGTCACTCAATCGGCGCCTTTGATATTGGCAGCTACTGGTTTCATGGAACTAATCGTGACCCCATTCTTACGCCAACGACTGAAGATAATGAAGTGGTACTGTACCAATATTATAATCAAATGGACCAATTCGGTCTTGATTTACAAGCAACCATTGATGATTGGTTATGGAAATTTGAAACAATTTATCGCAGTACAGATGATGATGATTTCTGGGCGGCACAAGCAGGTTTTGAGTATACCTATATCGGTATTTTCGATACCAATGCTGATTTAGGATTATTAGTTGAATACGGCTGGGATTCTCGTGGAGAGTCGGATGAAAACAACTTAGGTGCTAGTATACAAAACGATCTATTTTTTGGTAGTCGTCTTGCTTTCAATGACATGCAAAGCAGTGAAATGTTAGTAGGTTTGGGTGCAGATTTAGATCACAATGCTTATAGTTTCCTCATTGAAGCAAATCATCGACTGGGGGAGAATATGAAAGTGAGCTTAGATGTGAGATTACTTCAAAGTACATATAGCTCCGACATGCTTTATAGTATTAAAGATGATGATCACGTGCAGCTTGGACTAGAGTGGTTCTTCTAACTATTTATTGCCAATTAAAGAGTTTTCTTTACTAAAGATGTAAACGAGTTAAAGCCTCTGTAAGCGACAGGGGCTTTTTTAAATTCACTGCCCCCTTGTTTCGAAGCACCATTAATTAGAGCCAACTTTCGTCACAGCCGTCAAACAAAGGATTTTTATTCCAATAAACAAAACAAAAGAAGAATCATATACCAAATAGTCACTACATTGTAAGGTAATAAGCAAACACATACCCAGCTTGACGTGAAATAATTCCCTAATATCTTCAACTATTAAACCTGACGCTTAAGTCGTGAGGATTAACAGAATATTTTCAGAGAGTTTCATGACTACTTTACCTAAAAATTCAATCAAGCCACTCAGCTTAATTTATCTCGATGCAAATGCTACAACTCAAGTTTTACCGCAAGCAGCAGCGGCGGCTTTATCAACCATGGAGACATTATTTGGTAACCCTAGCAGTAGTCATGTTACAGGGCTTCAGGCGAAGCAAATAATGGATAAAACACGACATCAAGCTAAAAAAGTTGTTGGTGCTGGGGCAGGTGAAATAATTTTTACCAGTGGTGCAACAGAAGGTATTCAAACCGCTATTTTATCCGCGTTGTATCATGCAAAAAGCTCACTCGATAAAACCAAGAATTATTGTCTTTTGTATGGTGCAACCGAACATAAGGCAGTACCAGAATCTCTCAAGCACTGGAATGAAATTCTTGAAATAAACGCGGAAATAAAAGCTATTCCCGTCGATGAGATGGGAAAACTTGATCTGGATTTTATTAAAAAAGAAGTACCACATGCCTTGATGATTTGCACTATGGCGGTGAACAACGAAACAGGCGTCTACCAAGACATTAACCTGTTAGACCGAACGATACGTGCTAATAACCCCAAGGTATCTTGGATGGTAGATTGTGTTCAAGCTTTAGGTAAAACAAACTTAGACTTAGCATTAACAAGCATTAACTATGCTCCTTTTAGTGGCCACAAGCTCTATGCTCCTAAAGGCATTGGTTTCATGTATATTAAAGAAAATGCACCTTTTACGCCATTTATTGCCGGTGGAGGTCAAGAAAGCGGTTTACGATCTGGCACTGAAAACTTACCCGGTTTAGCCGCTTTAAATGTGATCTTTAAGATGCTTTTAGGTGAAAGTGAAACAAGCTTTTCTTCACTGAAAACACTGCAGCTATTTCGTCAACAGATAGTCACAGCATTAACTCAGGCATTTCCTGAGATCGTTTTTAATCATAGTTTTGATAACTCAGTAGCAACCACCATTAACTTTGCTATTCCAGGGTTTAGTTCAAAAGAAATCATGGATTTATTCGATGCCGCAAATGTTCGTGTCAGCTCAGGATCTGCGTGTAGCTCTAAAGTGACACGTAGTTTCGTTTTAGACGCAATGGGACTGCCTCAGTGGCAAAGTGAGTCGGCTATTAGAATGTCATTTGGACCAGCAATGACTCAAGCGCAAACCGATATTGCCTGCAGCAGAATAATTTCTGCGGCACAAGCATTGGCGCAAAGCTGCTTAACTATTGACATAAAGAACATAGATACAAGCATTACCGAAGATAAAACCGAGCTAGATGGCCTTATGCAATTCAAGGTAGGTGGTAGTTGTAGTTGGCTGTATATAGATAAAAGAACTAAATCAGCATTTTTAATCGATCCTTTGCCAGAAATTGCAAGCCGCATAAAGACGTTAGTTGCTTGTCGAGGGCTTCATTTGGTTGCAGTTATTGATACTCACGGCCATGCAGATCATCAATCATGCCGTAACAGCATTGCTGAACAATACTTAGTTAAGCAACAGAGTGATGCACTAGGTTGGCCTGCTAATACACAAACAACTACATTGTACGGCGAGCACTACCAATATATTAATTTGGGCGATAAATGGTTAATTAAAGTTGCAACTCCTGGTCATACCGATGACAGCATTAGCCTATTGCTATGCGAACCTGTTACTGATTCAACAAAAAAATTGACTGTTCTCTATGCATTTTGTGGTGACTTGATTTTAATGGATAGCCTTGGCAGAACAAACTTTTCAACGAGTAGTGCGCCTGCGATGTATTCAAGTTTAAAATTACTTAACACACTAATAGGCGAAGAGTGTCTTATTTGTCCTAGCCATGATTATAACAACGAGTTCACCACCAGCTTCTCTGCAGAAATCACACGAAACTCACTACTTGAGCAAGTGATTAACGATAAGATAACTCCCACTGAGTTCTTTCATAAAAAAGCAAAAATGGATACGCATATTACCGATGAAACAGGTAGTGAAATTATGTGTGGAGCTTTAATCGGTGATTGTCTCAAAACTCCTGTTCGTGAATACGATAGCAGTAGCTTAGCTGCAGCGATGAAACAATCAGCTAAAATTAAATTAATCGATATTCGTGAACCACACGAATACGCACTACAACATGATACAAACTTCGCCAGTAATATTCCTTTAACAAGGCTTGTTCAATTTATTCAAGAGCATCACCAAAACAAACAAGAGGAATTAGTATTGGTTTGTCGAAGTGGTAGCCGCTCTCATATAGCAGCACAAGCATTAGGTCGCTTAGGCTTTGAACATGTTGGACATTTAAAAGGTGGCTATGCTTTACATCAATATTAGTCGATGTTGACCTTGCCGTTTATTACTCTATTTTTATACCTCTAGCTTAGGCCTGAGGTATAAAAACCAATAGAGCATAACGCTTTAATACTTAACAAAACAACATAAAAAACCGATTTATTTTGGTGACTTAATAGCTATTTAACATCTCACTTCCCTTTTGCCCAACCAGTATAATGCGGTTAGAGTAAGCACAAGTGTCATCGACAACGAATAAACCATTGCTAACGTTTGCCCGGTAGGAGCAGCACCATTGGTGGTCATCAACGTATAAGTCCAAGGATTGAAGTGCCAGTATTTTGAATGACTAAACTGCATAATACTCATAGTCGCAACAACACCAAGCCCTAAAGGCACAACAATATTTTTCCAACGCCAGCTAATAATATGCTGAATAGTTAAAATAGCTAAACAAGCGATCGTGGTGTAAATCAATTTCTGGCTCATTTCAAAACTGAACATATCAGCACCATTGATACCAAAAACTTCTAGGCAAACTATTGATGTTACAATGGAAACAAAAAGGACGGCACTGGCACCAATCAAATACAGCCAAGCTAATATTAACTTGGCTAAAAATAAGTCTTTTTGTTTAATCGGTAATGTCATCATAAAACGCCAACCATTAGTGCGATGTTCAATACCGTTTAGTAGCGCAGTAATCAACGCGATATAAAGTGGCATCATAAAATATCCCCACATTGCGTAGTTTTGTAGCCAAAAAATACTCCAGCCTTTTTCTCCAATCATTACTCCTTTATTATTAAGTAATAACAACAAGTTGACTAACAACACCATCAAAGGACTTAAAAACATCATTAACAATGCTAGGCTGCGTTTGGTTTTGAGTAATTCAATATGGATTAATTTTATTAACATGGTTTAGCCTCTAGTGCTGGCGAACCAACTAGTTGTAGAAATAAATTTTCAAGGGATGCCTGATTAAAACGTGACTCTATCAAATCAAAACCTGCATGAATGACTTGCTTATTCAAATCACTACATTGAGTTGGTTTTACCTCATTTATGCGTAAATGCTTCGGCGAAATAAGCTGAGATGAAATATTATTATGCAAGAAATATTGTTTAAGCTTTTCCGCAGATGGCGTGATTAAATCAAGTGAACTTGATTGCTGGCTCATAAGATCAGTTAAGCTAGACTCTAACTTCATTTGTCCTTGATGCAATATGCCTACATGACTGGCTGTTTTTTGAATTTCATCTAATAAATGGCTTGATAAAAATACGGTCGATCCTGTTTGTTCAGGTAATGATTTTAATAAATGCCTAATTTCTTTCATACCGGCAGGATCAAGTCCATTGGTAGGTTCATCTAAGATCAGTAATTTAGGTTTACCTAAAAGCGCATTAGCCAAAGCGATGCGTTGCTTCATTCCCAAAGAAAAGGTATCCATTGGCACATTAAGATGTGCTGACATGTTAACAATTTCTAGTGCTTCATCAACGGCAGTTTTAGCTAACCCCTTTATTTTACATGTGATCCATAAATACTCTTTAGGAGTTAACTGCAAATATAAACAAGGTGAATCTACTAAACAGCCAATATTACTTTTATATACTATCTCTGTGTTATTAATCAGCTGAGAGTTAAATTTGATCTCACCAGATTTTGAATGTAATAAACCAAGTAACATACGGATCAAAGTTGATTTTCCAGCACCATTATTACCAAGAAAGCCATAGACTGCGCCTTTCGGCACGTTTATATTGACTTTGTCTAGCACCACTTTATTGTCAAACTGCTTGGATAAGTTCGATACTTCTATTGCCAATTGCACAATGTTTCTCTCCTTCAATGTAGAAAGGCTATTTAATCATGCGCAATTAATCATTAAATCGGACTGTAAACCCATTTTACCTGATTTTAATTAGGTCTAGAGACTGATACATCAAGCCAGCAGTTCATCTAGAATAATGTTCAGTATTGGTTTTAAAAATGTGAAACAAGCTTGAAAATTTTTCGAGGAGTTGTGATATGACAAAAATAAAATTTTCACTAAAATGGAAACTCATTATTTGGTTAAGCTTAATAGGCTTTATTACCAGCATCAGTATTCATTTTATCTTGTTGATGGCCGGCTCATCAAATATCAACCACACCATGCGTCAATATCCTATATTACAATGGCAACAAAACAATATTGCCAGCTCGTTAAAAGATAAATCAACGAGCCAAATAGCGATGAACACTTATTTAGAATCATTAATAAAGAAAGCTCCATATCCAGTTTTCCAACAGAACACTTTATTCACCCAGTTATCCATAGATGCAATTGCCTTTATTGATATCAATTCGCAATTAATATTCAAAACCGAAGGCACTCCTTTATCATCAGGAGATATTGGCTCCCAAATAGCAATCCAGTCAAGAGATGATCTTGCAGACGCTTTAATAGGTCATCACAATAGTGGTATTGAAGCACTAAGCGAAAATAATTATTTGGTGATCAATAGTGTTATGGATAAAAATGATAAAATAATCGGCGCAACCATTAGCTGGCAGTCATGGCAATATCAACAAGGTAAAACACCTTTCTTTTATATTTCAATCGCTCAAGGCTTAAAACTTTCATTATTTAATACCCTAGCGAGTTTTTTTTGGATTTTACCTTCAACTTTTATTCTTGGCTGGCTATTTGCGAGAATCATAACCAGGCGCTACCAGCATTTGTATAAAACCATTGAAAGCTGGGGAAATGGTAACCTTAACAGCAGAATTACAACCTCAGGCAATGATGAAATAGCCATCAGTTTTCAGCGTTTAAATGTCATGGCTGAAAAACTAGCCAAACATCAAAATGAACTCAAGCACTTGGTCAGTATAGAAGAAAGACAACATTTAGCAGCGGAGCTTCATGACACTGTGAAACAACAGTTATTCGCCTCTAATTTACAATTAAGCGCTGCAGCACAACAAATTGATCAAGATATAAATGGCGCAAAAGAGAGTTTAACTAAGGCCATTAATCAAAATCGAACCGCTTTTAAGCAGGTAAATGATCTGATCTTCACCCTAAGTCCAATTCAAATTGGTAGTAACTTAACCGAAGCACTACAAAATGCTTTTACTAATTGGCAGCAAAGTAACTCAGCTTTCTTATCGAGTAACATTAGTATTGATATTGAGTTAACCGAAATACAGCAACAGGTTATTTTTAGAAGTATCATGGAAGCCTTGCAAAACATTAGTAAACATTCTAATGCAAATAATGTAATGATAAAATTGTATTATGGTAGCAACCGTATTTATTGGCAGGTAATTGATGATGGTAGCGTTTTTAGCAATGATAATAATAAAGTTAAATTTGGCCAAGGGCTCAGTTTAATGCAAAAGAGAATTGAATCACTTGATGGCATATTAAAGATACAACAAAAAGATGGTTTTAGATTAAATATGGAGCTCCCCATTGGCTACTCAAACCAATATAACTAATGCAACAAGAAGCCCAGAGATGATACCAATAGAAAAAATATCAGTACTCATTGTTGATGATCACGAACTGGTACGCCAAGGAATTGAAACCTTCCTTAACTTACAGCCTGACATTGAAATAGTCGCCTGTTCAGCCAATGCAAAACAAGCAATACAGCAAGTTGTAGAACTAGTTCCCGATGTTGTTTTAATGGATTTAAATCTTGGTGAGGGCATGAATGGTATTGAAGCAACTAGCGAAATAAAAACGATCAGCCCTCAATCAAAAGTGATTGTCCTTACATCATTTCATAGTGATGAATATATTTTTCCTGCCATAAAGTCAGGCGCCCTATCTTACTTATTAAAGGATATAGAGCCTTTAGAGTTAGCAGATGCCATTAGGAAAGCGGCATCAGGCCAAGCCGTTTTAGCCCCCATTGTTGCTAAAAGAATTGTTGAGGAAATGCAGCCCTCAAGCAAAGAAGTTATCCCTAGTCATTCACAATTAAGTACAAGAGAATTAGAAATTCTAAAACTGATAGCTGAAGGACTCAATAATCAAGAAATTTCAGAATCATTACATATCACAATTAAAACAGTACGTTGCCATGTGAGTAATATTTTGAGTAAATTACATTTAAGAGATAGGACACAAGCAGCGATTCATGCTTGGAAAAAAGGACTGTTCTAATAGCAACTTGAATGAAAACTTAATGAATACAATCCCTTGTTATGCAGCATGTCAAAGCTGTACTTGCATTTTGACATATGAAACCCCAGATTTATTAAACTCTCCCCCTTGCTGCACCATATTAAATTTTCGATAAAAACCAATAGCAGTTGTTCTGGCATCGCACCAAAAACACTCAACGCCATTACCTTTTAGCTCATTAATAATATAGTGAATTAATTTAGTTCCCAGACCTTTGCCTTGAAGCTCAACTAAAGTAGCAAACTTCCTAAGTCTTGCAGTACTACCGTTAATATAAATAGAAGCTACACTTACCAACGTTTCTTCTAGATAAACCCCATAATGGCTAGCCATCTCATCACCATCAACCTTGCAAAACATGGGAGATTTATCAGGCCATAAAACTTTATGCCTTATCGGAAGAGCCTCTTGCCATTGTATCATTCTAATATTCATAGTTATTTCCCCCCCGCAATATCAACAAATGTTCCAGTAATATAGGCTGCTTCATTTGACAATAAAAAAGCAATAGCTGCGGCCACTTCTTCAGGTTGGCCACCACGCTTAAGTGGTATTAATTCTTTGACACGCTCGACTCTATCTGGCTCCCCGCCATCTGCGTGCATGCTGGTTTGAATAAAGCCTGGACGGACGCAATTAACTCGAATACCTTGTTCGGCGACCTCTAGTGATAAACCAATAGTTAAGGTATCAATAGCACCTTTTGATGCGGCATAATCAACATATTCATTAGCCGCCCCTAATCTTGACGCAGCAGAAGAAACATTGATAATGGCACCACCACTTCGCATTCGATTAATTGCTTCTTTGCAGCATAAAAAGTAGCTAGTAACGTTAGTTGTTAATACTTTATTAATTCTTTCTGCTGACATTTCGGACACTCGCATTTGCGGTAACAACATACCAGCATTATTGACTAAATGAGTAATGTCTCCCAAAGACTGGTCAATGACATTAAAAAGACGAGCAACGTCAGCTTCTTTTGAAACATCAGCTTGGACTGCAATGGCTTTACCCCCCTCACGCTCAATTTCAGCGACCACTTTTTTCGCTTCAACTTCATTTGAAAGATAGTTAATACAAACCGCATACTTTTGCTTTGCTAAATACTTTGCGGTAGCGGCACCAATACCACGACTACCACCTGTCACCAATACGACCAAACTCATAAACATTCCTATTGTTACTCAACACCTATTATCCGAGCAGTTTCCGATACGCTAACAAACTTAAATAGCAGTCTTTCGTGCTTTAATTGAATAAACTAGTGGTACCTGTTGTCCCTTATGTAACATTTGATAACCATGCTCATCAACATACTCAAGGTTTTCAAAGCAATCATAAGGACTATATGCATACTCTTTAAAATACTCGATAGTTAAACCAGCTAAGATCAAAGCGTTTATCACCTCACTTAACGAGTGGGGCCATGTCACTACGGTTGATTTTTTTCCATCGCTGTTTTCGGTATACGTCTCCTCATCTTCAACATCAGGCTCACTTCGAGAAAAATACGAGTAGCCCGATAATAAATCATTAAAGGCATGAAACTCTATCAGATGAAACTCGCCGCCTGCTGCAAGTGAACTTTCAATTACTATTGCCCAGTTGTTCAAATCTGGCAGCCAACAAAGTACACCATAAGAAGTAAAAACCACATCAAATTTTTCTGTGTTCTCAATACCAAACTGATAGATATCTTTAGCCACAAAACTTGCGTCTAATTTTAGAGCAGAGTTAAGTTTATTCGCCTGTTCAATTGCCTCTGTGGACAAATCAACACCGGTAACTGTTGCCCCTCTTCTAGCCCATGACAAGGTATCTTGACCAAAGTGACATTGCAGGTGTAATAGTTTTTTCCCTTCAACATTGCCAACCTGATCAAGCTCTATACTATTTAGTGATGACTTTCCGTCTTTGAACGCTTCAACATCATAGAATTTTGAATCTACATGAACTTGTGCTCGCTTATCCCAAGTTTCCTTATTGATCTTTAGATAATCCATTTAACCTCCCATTAGGGTTATATATTTACATCGCTATATTCAGCTCTTAATCAAGTATTAACTAATACAATTTGTACGCCGTTGCATCGCAACAGGGCTTACTTTAACCCACTTAAACAAAGCCATGATGATTATTTTTGTTATGCCGCTAGTAATAGCAAGCACCATTAATGGCCAGCCAGTCTCAAGCCCCATACTCAAAGCAAAAGCGATAGTAGAGATATCCATCATAAAAATAAACTGACTCATTTTTAAGTCAATCGCCCCTGTAGCACCCGACTTGATAATAAGCTTTATTTGATGAAAATACCCTTGTGCAATTAACAGTGATATAACAAGAATGATAATTGTCGACACAAACTTGCCATCATCAACAAATGTATCTCCATAAATTAAGCCTAATAAACCAAAAGCTAAAGAAAGTATCACTAAAACTAAGCTGAAAAGTGAAAGCTTTGATTGCCTGTCTAACCAAATTTCATAAAGTATAAGACCTACTAAAGCAGCAGCAATAAAGCGTGGCCAAACAATATAATGATTAAAGGGCTCAATAGAATAACCATAGATAAAAAAAGAAAGGTAAGCTAAGTAACTGACAATAAACTGATTAGTAGAAAGTAACTCGGTAGCACTCTCTGCCCCTCTTACTTTTTTTCTACGCCAAACTGTTCTTAACTGAGATAATACACCGTACAGACTTACAAAAATGAATACCGTATTAATACTACCAAAAAAATCATAACTGCTCATAAGCACCTCTTACATCTAAGAAGCGCTATTAAAACACACATTGTCGACAATAAACACAAATAAATCTAAAACCCACACTTTAATAGAAAATAAAGCGAAATATGTCGACAATAAAATCATATTTAAAATAAAGCTGATATAAAATTATGGAAACATTAATTCAATTATTCATATCGTAAACTAGACGATGGTTTAATGCTGGCTGTTCTAAGTGCGATAATTGCAACCGTTGCCCAAGTGACCATAGCAACCACCAAGGTAGCTGTTACGTATATAATGATCGTCTGAGAAATCCTGTCATTAAAGTTATTTAACCATTGTTCAATAAAGTAATAAGAGGCGGGAAAAGCAATCAGTAAACTTAGACCAATTAAGACAATTGATTCACTGGTGAGTAACAGCACTAAACTTGTCCGAGTTGCCCCTATGACTTTTCGAATAGCGACTTCTCGACTTCTTTGTTGCGCACTAAATGCAGCAAGACCAAACATACCAACACAAGTGAGAAATACCGCTAGCCCTGAAAATATGCCAACCATTTTCACCAATTGATTTTCGCCTTGATAAAGTGACAAGTAGTCATTTTTTACCAACTGAATTTCAACTGCATTGATATTTAGGCGCTGCTCAACAAACGTTACTACCGCTTGCTTAATTTGGGCTGAGTATTGGTCTTCAACTTCTAATACTAATGAATATATACCGCCAATAGGTAAGCCACAAACAAACAATACTGGCCCAGAACTTTCTCGTGATGAGCCTATTTTGACATCTTTAACAACCCCAACAATCTTGCCTTTTAAATTCTGCTGACCTCCTGCGCCAAATTGCCAAATTTGCCCTATTGCTTGTTCGGCATTCTGATAGCCTGCTGTATTCAGTACAGATTCCGGAATAATAATGGCGACAGTTGATAATTGCTCATTAAACCAGTCTGATTGGTATTGTGTAGAAAAGTCACGCCCGGCGATAAGCTGTAAACCTAAAGCTTGCACGGCATTAAAACCAACACCTGCAAAACCCATTTGCTGATTAAAATCAGCAACACCTGGCACCGAACTAACAAAAGCACCGGCATTTGTCGACTTAGTTAAGTCGAAGTCAGTAGGTGTTGCCGAGATAACGCCCTGAATATTAGTTAGGTCTTGATAAAATGATTGATTATCGCGTGGGTAAACTTGTTCCTGAGCCATATCTAACAGCCTAATACGTTGATCTTTCTCATAGTTTACGGGCAAGTTTTGTAAATAATTTAACTGCAGGTAGAGACTACTCGCAGCAATAATCAAACTTACTGACAACGCTGATTGTAATACCATCAATGATTTTCTAACCAAAATAGCCGTTTTACCGCGACCAAAGTCGCCACCCAACACGCGGTGAACATTAAAAGAAGAAATAAATACTGCCGGATATAAACCAGAAGTAATTCCAATGAACAGTGTTATAACAATAATAACAACAATGTATTGTGACCAGTCGCCAATAAATAGCTCTCTGAAAACTATTTGGTTAAACGCAGGTAATAATAGTTCAACAATACCACAAGCTAGAAGGGCAGAAATGAGCGTAATAACCACAGACTCGGTTAAAAATTGTATAACAAGTTGAAATTTTGTTGCTCCTAATACCTTGCGAACACCTACTTCTTTCGCTCTTAAACCTGCTTGTGCGATACTCATGTTAATGTAGTTAAAACTAGAAATAAGCAATAATAATATGCTCAAGGCAATGCTAATAAAAACTGTTTTTTCTGAGCCTCCCACTTTTAAATCAGTATTAAAGTTAGGTGCTAAATGAATGTCCAATAACGGTTGCAAGTAAAAACGAATTTCATTACTTTTGTCCTGCCATATTTTATTAAGTATTTCAGTTATTTCAGCTTCAACCTCAGCAATGTCAGTACCTTGCTCTAACTTAATATAAGTATGTGAGTGTTTGCCAATAACCTGCATAAACTGGTTAGCAGTAATAATTGAATCCATTGCGTAATGGCTGTTGTCAGGGAAATCGGCAAATACTGCAACCACCTCCACTGTTTGGTTTTGCTCAACCAAGACGAATGTTTTACCTACTGCATTTTCACTGCCAAACAACCGTATCGCTTCTGAAGATGACAAGGCAATTTTATCCGGTTGTGTGAGTGCCGCTGTTAAATGACCATGCAACACATTCATTGAAACAAAATCGGTTAAATTTTCTGGAGCTGCAATAAGATTATCAAGCTGAAAATACTCTGCACCAATTTGAAGCTTTCTGCCCATCAGATATGTTGTTCTCATCAAATTAAGAACATCTTCAACACCATGCACTTTTTTCAAATACTGATAACCTCTTGGTGTAGTCAGCGGAAATTCACCACCACTGGGGATATGTTGCATCACGACCCGATATGTGCGCTTGGCATCAGGCTGAAATTCATCATAAGAAGTTTCATTAAGGGTAAATAACGCCACCATTAATGCAGCAGCCAAACCGATGGATAAACCAATGATGGTTAATACTAAATTCATTTTATGACGTGCTAACGAGCGAAAAGCACTAATGAAATAGTTAGTGAATAAATACTTAAGCATAATTCACCTCTCGTTGTGTTTCACTGGCTTTATCTAGCATAACTTGTCCATCAAAAAGGCGAATCATTCGGTTAGCATATTTAGCGTCATGCTCCGAATGCGTTACCATTATTATCGTGGTGCCTGCCTCATTTAACGCTCTTAGCATTGACATCACTTCTTCACCATTTTTTGAATCTAAATTTCCTGTTGGTTCATCAGCAAGGATAAGCTTTGGATTAATCACTAATGCGCGAGCAACCGCAACTCTTTGTTGCTGACCACCTGATAATTGCTGTGGTAAATGATCTGCACGATGGTCAATTCCCACTTTAGTTAAAATGTCTACTACTCTTTGTTTGCGCTGTGATCGTGAGATCTTTAAGTATTGTAATGGTAATTCAACATTTTCAAACACGGTCAAACTATCAATCAAATTAAAACTTTGAAAAACAAAACCAATTGAGCTACTTCTCAATTTTGCTAATTTTCCTTCTCCAAAACGAGATATATTCTGTTCACCAAACATATAATCACCACCATCCGGTGAGTCCAACATGCCCAATAAAGACAACAATGTAGATTTACCGCAACCAGACGGTCCCATAATGGCTAAGAAATCACCTTGTTTCACCATTAAATTTATTTTGTTTAGCGCAGTCGTCTCTACGTCATGAGTACGAAAGACACGTGATACGTTGGTTAATTTGATCATGATTTTTTTCCTGTAATTTGAATACTATCAGCCTTATCAAAGGCACTATAATTTGAAGTTATCACTTGTTCTCCGACCTGAAGTCCATCAAGCACTTGATAATAATTTTGATTTTTTTTGCCTAATTTAATTAATCGGCGTTTTGCACTCATACCATCTTCACTTAATACAAACGCCCAGTTACCACCAGTATTGCTAACAAAAGCACTCCGTTTAAGTAATATAGAATTCTCCAATCCCCGACTTAACATCAGATCTAACTCCAAGCTTTGCCCCGTCTTGATATTTTCAAGCTCTTTAGGCAAGTTAAACTCAACTCTAAATTGTGATTGCTTGACTCGACTATCAATTTTTGCAATTTTTAAATCATGCTGCGCACCAATAAATTGTATTTTAGCTGGCATACCTAGCGAAATTTGGCTTAAGTAATATTCATCTACATTGGCAATTAACTTAAATTGTTTAGGAATATCTACTTGTCCTAGGCGAGCACCTCGACTTTTTGATTCTCCTAGCTCAACATTCAACTCACTTAAATAGCCTGACACTGGCGCTTTAACTAATAAATTATCGAGATTTTTACGAGCAAAAACTAAATTTTCTTGTAGCATTTTGGCACTTTCTTCTAGTTGCAATACTTGTACTTGACGGATTTTGTCTTCTTCCTGTTGCCGTTGTGTTGTCAGTGCTTTTCGTTGGATAAAGTATTCTAAATCTAGCTTTAGACTTTGCAGCTTATCTTTAGCTAATACCCCTTGTTTCACTAAAGGCTTGGTTTGCTTTATTTTTCGATTTAGGTGAGCAACTTTAAGATCTATTTCCAATAAATCCCTACGTAAGTTCAATCTATTAGTAGTCATCGTCATCTGTGTATTTCGTAAGAAATTGAGTTGTTCTGTTACTTGCGCCTCACGACTCATCACATCTAATTGCAATGAAATATTGGATAGCCGTAGCAAGGACTGACCTTTTTCTACATATTGCCCTTGCTCTACCAGCCTCTCTTCAACTCGCCCGCCTGCAACAGCATCAAGGTACACAGTCGTTTGTGGGCTAACAATACCTCTTAACTTAACCGTATCGGCAAAGTGTCCCGATAGTACGATTGATGTAGAAAACGAATTTGCTGATACAAACTGGCTTTTTCCATCATCACTCTTTGAGGCTATCGCAAAAGCGGTAGTCATAATTATGCCCATCATTAAGAAAGCCACTAAGATTCTTAAAAATCTTTTTATCTTGGGCTGTTGAATTTTTTTGTCCATGCTAGCAACCTATCATTGTTATTGAATGTGCTCATTTACTGCAATGCTTACCGTTCTATAAGTCGCAATAGCTGACACAATTGTTATTTGTACTATTACAAATCTTGTGCCATATATTATTTACAAGTTTATCAAACACTTAAGGTCATCCAAAAATGATATTCACGTAAAAGTGTCCACCAATAGAACAGCTAACTGTCCATTTATGGACATTTTTCTCGTTCTAAGGTAGTGTTAAACTAAGCATAACCTCATCGGATAGATATAAATTTTAATGAAGCATTCAGGCCGTATTTTAGTAGTTGATGATAATGTTGATATTTTGACCTCAACTCGACTGTTACTTAAAAAGCACTATAGCTTAATAAAAACTACCGATGATCCTCATCAAATTGAACAACTTATTAGTCAGTTTGAATTCGATGTTATCGTACTTGATATGAACTTTACCCAAGATGCTATTAGCGGCCAAGAAGGCTTTCGCTGGTTAAAAGCCATCTTAACGGTAGATCCAAGTATTGTGGTTATCATGATGACAGCCTATGCAGATATCAAACTAGCCGTTGATGCAATTAAAGCTGGTGCGTCAGATTTCATCACTAAGCCTTGGCAAAATGATGAGCTTTTGGCATCTATGGCTGCGGCATTTCAGCATTCAAAATCTAAAAAAGCCGTTGATATGCTAACCAGAAAAACTCAAGGATTAAGCCAAGCTATGCTCGGTGAAGATCAGCCCTTTATTGGTCAAAGCGAAGTCATGGCTCAAGTCTTTTCCACCATAGAAAAGTCAGCTAAAACAGAAGCAAACATTCTGATCACCGGTGAAAGTGGCACCGGCAAAGAGCTAGTCGCCAGAGCAATTCATCAAGCCAGCATGCGCGCTAATAACACCTTAATCAATGTTGATATGGGAGCTATTTCAGAATCTCTATTTGAAAGCGAATTATTCGGCCATAAAAAAGGAGCCTTTACCGATGCGAAGACAGACAGGATCGGTCGATTTGAACTAGCTAGAGGTGGCAGTTTATTTCTTGATGAATTAGCCAACCTGCCAATAGCTCAACAAGCCAAGTTATTAACCGCTTTGCAAAACAGGCAAATTACCCCTGTAGGTAGTATGAAGTCGATAGATATCGATATCAGATTAATCAGTGCCACCAATGAAAATTTGCATCAAGCTGTAAGCGATGGGCATTTTAGGCAAGATTTATTGTACCGAATTAATACCATTGAAATCCGATTACCACCACTACGTGAACGTAAAGAAGATATTCCTTTATTGCTCAACTATTACCTAAAATATTTTTGTAATAAGTACAATCGGGAATTAATCATTAATGCCTCTGATAGACAGAGATTAAGTCGTTATTCTTGGCCCGGTAATGTTAGGGAACTTTGTCATGCCATTGAACGAGCAGTTATTTTAACCGATGGCGAAAGACTCGACATTAGCTCAATTATCAATACCTCTTTAAAACATGAGTCGCTAGAGAAAGAGCCAAGCCTCCATGAGTCCGAACAAGCGGCATTTAATTTAGAAAAAGTGGAACAACTTACCATTGCCAAAGCATTGAGTCACTTTAAAGGCAACGTTAGTCAAGCGGCAAAGGCCTTAGGATTAACTCGAGGGGCGCTATATCGTAGGTTAGATAAATATGATCTTTAATTCTGAAATGTTCAAACAAATCTCTTGGTTAATAATATTTTCAAGTTTGTTACTTGGCTGCAGTTATGTTTATCAACAACATGGTATGTCTGCTGTTGTCATTATTTTTGTGCTAAGTATTTTGCTAGTCACTATCAAACTGTTAAGTATTCATCAGCGCAGTAAAAAACAAATTGAGCAGGTGATCAGAGCACTAGTAAATAATGATCCTATGTTAGGGCTTGCTCACACGGATCCCCTAGCAAAGAAAATAACTCAAGTACGTGAACAAATGATCAATACGCGTCTTGAAGCAGAAGTTCAGGCGCAGTATTTTCAAACTTTATTGGTTCATATTGACATCGCTATCTTAGTCGTTGATGAGAACAGTCAAATTATTCACAAGAACCCTGCTAGTGAAAAATTACTTGGCCGATTAGAAGATAATATCAAGCCATTGGGTCAGTTGGCAGACTTGATAACGACAACTAACAATAGTCGTAGAGCAACAATGTCATGGGAAAATGGTGAACAATTAGACACCATTTCAGTTCATATCAGCAGCTGTGAAATACAAGGGAAATTACTTAAGCTTGTCAGCATTCAATCCATTAGCCAGGCTCTAGCTGCCAAAGAACAGCAAGCTTATAAACGGCTAACCAAAGTGCTAACCCATGAAGTGGCTAACTCCATTACCCCTTTAGCTTCTCTGGCAAATACCGCCATTGATTTATTACCTGATCAACTTACCTTTGATGAAATAGAAGACAAAGAAGATCTTAATGAGGCGTTAATTACCTTGTCGAGCAGAGCATCTCAGTTAAGCGCTTTTATCAAAAGCTTCCATCAAATCACTGCCTTGCCAAAACCTAACTTACAAGAGATTGAGCTAGCGAAGCTGATTGAACAAATATTAACGCTATTTAAAAGACAAGCTCAACAACAAAATGTCACTCTGTCATTTGAAAATCAATCAAGTTGTTTAATACTCGCCGATGGGTCTCAGCTCGAACAAGCACTTATTAATATTATCAAAAATGCCTTAGAAGCCGTCAGTCTGAATGAAGGTAAAGGCAAGGCAATTACACTCACCTTATATCAGCATGACAATCAAAATAGTCAACAACACTTATTACTTGATATACAAGACACTGGGCCTGGTATTGCACCACATGTGATTGATCAAATATTTGTACCTTTTTTCACCACTAAAAAGCAAGGGTCGGGTATAGGGCTAAGTTTGTCACGCCAGATAATGATTCAACACGGCGGAGATTTGAAATACATTACAAAACCCGACTGTGGAGCCTGCTTTAGGCTGGTTTTTCAATAAATTCAAACGGGAGAAAAAGTATTTAGCTAATTTCATGTTTTCCTTAGTGTCAGTTGAATATATATGTTTTTATCGCAGAATCAAAGCTAAAGCCTTGCCATGATTTTTCCAAATCCTACTTCATGGCAAGTTACATTTTTTTCAGTTGAATTGAGCTAAACGTTAAACTGATTTATTTTTAACAAATGCTCTTACTTCTACTCTTATTTACTTCGAGCTACTCTCAATTCTGATATGTGTTTATCGATAGTTTCAATTGCTAGTACGTTACCATGTTTAATCACAGTATTGATTGAGCTGAAGTTTTCAACTGCCACTAAAGGGTTCTTATCAAGAATGATTAAATCCGCATATTTTCCTACTTCAATACTACCCAATTGGCCATCATCTTTAGTCACTTTAGCGTTATTAATAGTTGCAGCTGATAAAATAGCATCTAGTGGTATACCTGCCTGACGCCATGCCATCATTTCAATAAGCATAGATCCACCATGAACAGTTCCGGGGTTACCCGCATCGGTTCCTAATGCCAAAGTTATTCCTTCATCAAACATGCGTTTTAAGTTTTCTTGTTGCATCTTAATGACTTTCGTTGAAAACATATCGGCCAATTGATTAACAATGCTTTGTGCTCTTGCATCTAATTTTGCTAATTTTGCTAATTTTTCGGGAGCAGCACCAACATAAGGCATGTGCTTTCTTATTAGTTGGAACATTTTGTCGGCTTTGTCTATTCGAAGGTTAGCCTCTTCAAAGCTATTGATAACATCAGGATGAGTATGTCTTATTTCGTGTGGTGAGAACTCTATAGTATTACTGAATATATCCATGTAACGCTCTTGAGATGCCAATGTTGGCATGTAAATAATATTATTACCTTTAGCCAGGACAACAAATTCATCATCCACAGCTTCCATTAATACTCCATGTACTAATATGTCAGCCCCTGCCCTAATCGCTGCCTTGGCGTTTGTTAGTTTCTCAACATGAACGGCAACGGGTAATCCGTGTGCGTGGGCTAATTCTATAGCTGGAGAAAACAATGTAGAAAGTTGATCTGGGCTATGACCCACTTCAGGTGTCCACACAATTTTAATTAGATCAGGTTTGAATGTAAGTTGCTGTTTTACAGATTCAACAGCTTGTTGAGCCGTAGTTATTTTTTCAAATATGACTCCATCTATGTCTAATATAGGCATATCTATTGGTCCTATTAAAGGGCCAGCAGTATTCATTCTAGGGGCAATAATCTGATGATTAGCCGATTGCTTTACCGAGAAGTTCCAGTTTGGCCCTCCCATATCAACTATGCTGGTGACACCACTTTGCATATAACGAGTAAAGGTATCAGACATATGATTATTCACCCAATCCCGATCTGCCTGATAGGATTGAATGCCGGTCAAATCGAATTGATCTGGTCTGGTAAATATACTGGCGGACTGAAAAAGATGAACGTGTGAGTCAATTAATCCAGGTAATATCCATTGGTTAGCAGCATCAATTTGTTGGTATTGTTTGCTAACTTGCATTGATTCGGGGTTAATTGCCGTGATCATGCCATTTTCAATTAATATCGTCGCATTGTTAATAGGCATCGACAAATGGGGACTAATAATTGTGCCGCCTACTAAAGCAATTTTTTTACTATTAATATTTAGATCTGGCTGGACCTGGTACTTTGAAAGTAAACCTGACGTAGTTACCGTTTGTTTATTGCCTGCATGAGCATACGCGGCTAATAGTAATAAGCTGCTTGCAACTAAATTCGCTGTAATTTTGTTAACTGTTTTTTTCATAATTATCTCACTGTGATGTTATGTAAAAGAAGATAAACTACCTCTTCCTTTAAGATGGTTTCACAATGAATAAAAGCCAGTTCAAAAGCTACTTAAAGTGTCTAAAACCTTCTTAAACACTTCTATAAAAACAATTATATCAATGAGTTAATTAGTTCACTGCTTGTTTTATTTTAGATGACTGTGATACTGCTAAGTCTTTGATTAAGGATAATTTACGTTCATTAATAATTTTCAAGGCATGATTATTGTTTTTAAGTGCCTTATTAAGATGATTTTGCAACAAGGCTAATTCAGCCAAATTCAGTAAACCTTGAACCTCACCATAAGGACATTGCAATACTTTTTGATAGTTTATTGAGTCCATAAATTGCTGCTCAGCAAGCGAGTAATTTTTAAGGTGTTGGTTTATTTTTCCTGTTAACTCGGTTATATATCCCAAATAAAGCCAATCATTGACTTTTTCAGCATACTGTTTGGCCGTATTTAGTTTTTCTAAGAGATAAATTTCTGTACCTGTTTGGGCTTGGCTTAGCGTCAACCAATACATTAATCGAGCTACTTCTCTATCATTACCTTGTGACAAAGCTTGCTCAATAGCTTGATTTAATATCTGTTGTGCTTCTAGTTTTTTGCTTTCAGGTAAATCATTGTCAATATAAATTTGCGCTAGTAGGCGTTTAGCTGTGATATTCCCTGGAAAGGTGATAATTGCAGTTTCCAGAAATTTAGCAGCCGATATGTGATCTTCCGATTGTATCAATTCAAGAGCTGTTGCAACCATTTTATTCGAAAAAGATGAGCGATAATCTTCGGAACTAATATTCGTTGAAACGCCGAGTATACCTGAAATTATTTGTGATAATTGCCCGAGAGCACCACGAATAGTGTCATCAAATAAAGCTCCTTTGTTTCTGTTTATTCTATCATGTAAGGTATAAATAACTTGATACTCACCTTGAACACCTAATAGCCTTGATTCAACAATCAAGCTAGCACCTGAAACTTGAAACATTTGGCTGATATTATTCTCTCCATATTGACTCACCTTAATATTAGCGCGTTTCATTATCTCTAAAACATCATCGGTTTGAAGCACAGCAAAACTTTCATTTGAGTTTAATTGCTGAATTAGCTGGTCCATACCGCCATAGCGAACCCATTGATGATCAGAGTCTTGTTGTACGCTGCTAATTGGTAAAATTATGATCGACCCAGAATTGAAAGTTTTATGCCTCACATCATTACTGGGTGAGCCTGTATTAGATTGCTGAACAGATTCGTTTGAATTGCTTGAAAAATAAGTGAGAATCAATAGTAGCAAAGTGACCGTTAATATTATTGACGCTTTGATATATTTATACCCTAACACTCTGGCTATAAAGAGCTCTTTGATAGGGCTGACTTTCGATGTTACTTTTTTTTCTACGGGTGAAGTCCAGGAGTATCCTTTGCGCGGGTAGGTTTTTATCGCTTGGGTTTGATTGAATATTTTTCGCAATTCATTGATAGATTGAAAAATGACTTGCTCATCAACAATAACATCTGCCCAAATAGTTTTTAACATCACTTCTTTGCTGACTATTTCCCCCTGATGTTCAATTAATAACATAAGCAGTTGAAAGGTTTTAGGCCGAACCTGAGTGATCTGATCTTGATATTTTATTTCTTCAGTCGACGGAGTAATAATATAACCCGCTGAAGTAAAGTGGTATTCCACTAAAAAAGCCTTTCTTTTATATAATTCAATAACTGAATGATACCTTATTTTATCAAAATAACAGCATCTCACGCAGTCAGTTGAACTTACAAGCGCCTTCTTCATTCAAGAAGTGAGATAAAATCAGAACGTGCCGTAATTAATGCTGATGTTTATCAGCATTAGGTTTGATTCATCCCTGAACTAACTCCGATATAAACTCCATAGTAAAAACCAAACATGATAGATATAAAGTGAACACTACAATAAATTTAGAGATCGTTTTTGGCCATGACTGATTAAAAAAACGATTCATGGCGATAATCATATAGCCAACTAATAATGCAAGTAAACATGTACCAAGAAGGGCTTTCCGTTGATTTTAATTTGGTATGCTCACCTAGCAGATTTTGAATAACTGCTTCGGTCAATGTCCACAACCTCTATGGTTATCGTACAATTAAATAACCCTACCGACTCAAGTGTATCCAACACCAATTGTGACAACTTGATTTTTTGTTCACAGGTGCGCCCTGCAAGTATTTTTAAAGTGACATGAATAAAATCAGATTTATGAGCCCCAGTCTGATAACTGCTATAAGTTATCGCCCTTACTTTTATATCACTACCATCTGCTTCAAATAATTCAGACTTTAAAGCCCCTGAAAAAACGAGTGGTGCTAAGGTATTGCTATTAATATTTTCTGAATGCTCAATTATACAATGTGGCACCGAATACTCCTGTGAATTTGATGTTGCGATTAGTGGGTAATCGTTGGCTAAAATATGTATCTACACGAAACCACGCCAACGGCTTCTTGCTTTGCTTGAGAAAATGGTTATGCAATCAGTTTTTCATCGAACCATACATCTTCATAGCCCTTTAGATCAATTAATACTCTAAAACCCGGTTCAAGGGCTAGGTATTTAACTATATGCGGACAGTATTTATCCAAGTGCCTGGCGCACAGGGGGTTAAAGAAATCAGCGTGCGAAGAGTATTCGCCACACCAGATATACCAGCCGGTAGTTCCGTTGATATCTTCAGTTCGCATTGCATGTACAGGCTCTAAATACAAAGTGCTCAATGCAATGCCAACTTTCATATTCATGTCAACACCATAATATGCAGACTTGTGCTTATCACAAATTTCACGCTGTAAATTACCCATATAACTTTCCAATAAACTGAAAGATAGCATTGCCATCAATAGTGTGAGCAATGTTTAATAGCAGAAATACCGACAACATATATCATCCTTTAAAAGTATCTACCTTAGTAAGTACCGAGTATTAGAATAAAGTCACAAAGGAAGCATGTTCTCCAAAGAGTTCATGCACACAAGGGTCAGCAAGATAGCTTTCGCTTTGCTATCATGCGATAGCTTAGGTTAAAACAATAGGTGTTACTCTCCCGCAACCTGATTTTCCAATGTTTCTGCAAACTTCATAAGAGCTTGTTTGGGTTTAAAAGGGTCGTAATCGATGGCAATGTCAGGTTGTACTGCTTGCATATTATTTTGGCTGCTAGGACGACTATAGAGAACAAAAGGTGCGAATGCATTAAGGCCGGTGTTTTTGAGTGTTATGTCAGTAACCATACCAGTGGTACCTGAACGCCCCGCAGAAGGTGTGCCGATAATTTTAGCTATGTCATTATCTTGAACGGTAATAGCAAAATGGATTGCTGAAGAGTAAGTCATTGCGCCAATCAAGACATAGCCATCTCCTTTAAACCTAAGAGGATTAGCTAAATCAGGCTGGGTCAAGTTGATATTACCTGATACTATTGTGCCCACAACATCTTCGGGATCGGCATTAGCTTCAGTAATTTTAGCTTTATAGGTCGAACCATAACGATACGGCTTATCAGCAATATAAGGCATAATGCCTTTTTGCCACATGCTGTTTCCGCCACCGCCGTTGTCTCTAATATCAATGATAACATTATCAACTTTAGCTTTTTTAAAGTGTGTAAAAGCTTCTTTAGTTAAGTTTAAAAACTCTTTTTTGTAGTTTTTTCTCATTGTTTCAATGCGAATATAACCGGTCGAAGCATTTAATAATTTGTAACTAAAGAAGCTATCAAATGAGCGCTTCGACAGAAACTCTGCTAAGTGTTTATCACTTCCTTGTATGGTCGCTGTCTGACAAACATTATTCTCTAGATAACTAATTTGGTAATTGGGACTTGCATCAAACAGCGACCAATACTCTTCCGAAAACCAACGAGATAATAGCTCTCTTTGCTGCTTAGGGTTATCTCCCGTTCTGTGACGTAACATTTCAGTGACAATCTCAATGGACGTTCTGCCGTTAATAGACAAAACTTCTGCACCGCTTGCTATTACTGTTTTACCGTTAAAATTCTGACTAAGAAACAGTCTATTATCTTCGTTTATAACGACATGTAACGGAAATATACGCTCCCCACTGTCTAATTGTTGTTGAATAATCGTTTTCCGCCTTGGTATGACTATTCCAGCATGAGCATCACTTATCACAGGGTTAATCAATGAAAATAACTGCCATGCCTGTTTAATTGTCATGGGTTTATCAATCTTGCCTTTTATAGACTCTATGGCACTTTCAAACTCTTGTTTACTTACATTATGGTACGGTGCGGGATGCAACTCATAATACCCTGCTACCATGGCATCAAAGTCGGCTTCCAATTCCTTTTTGGATATAATTATATCAAGGTCAAGTAACGAGTCATCTGCATGAGACAGCCAACTAAAAGAGATAAAGAGTAAAAATACTAGTTGTGCCAGGGTTGATTTTTGATATTTCATTTTAAACCTTGTTTATTGTTATACTAGGCAACTGCAATAAGTATTAGTATTAAAATCCCAGTTAACCAGCCCTTTTAACACACTACTTAGTCACTAATAACTGGTTAAATTTTCATATAAATCAGCACGTTCACCATTAACCGATAAAACAGTATATATACGTTTCTTCTGGCCCTGAGTAAACATAATTAGTTCATCATCGGCTACTACTGAAGTCATAAAATTCATAAACATATCACTGCTACCACACGAATATGAGGGATAAGTAGGGTGTTTAGTAAATAACGTACTAGTGACAGGTGTATCCTCTACTTCATCGTCTGTGTCACAAGAGTAATTGCCATCAATATGCCTAAGATTTAACCAGTGTCCAATTTCATGGGTCGCCGTTCGTCCTAAATGTAACTCTTGGTTCGTGGCTAGTGGCTCTATGGTGCCAAAAGCTTGATAGGCAACAATTACGCCATCGGTAAGAGGATCCCCTCCTGGGAATTGACCTCGACCACTAACGGCAATGTTTCCATGTCTATCAGAACCATCATAAACCCAGATATTCAAATATTGGTCAGTTGGCCAGGCGTCCTGCCCACCTCGCTCGCTAAAATAAATCTTATCTGACAAGGAGTTATTTGTTTGATCTAACGTTCTGGTGATACCATTCGTTGGCTCTCCTGATGGATCAACTTTAGCCATTTCAAATTCAATTTCTATATCTGCAATCCGCGATATAAACTCTTCTGGTACGTTAACTAAATCAGTATTGGCTTTTCTATAATCTTTATTAAGCACGGCTATCTGTGACAAGATTTTTTCTTCACTAATATTTGATTCATGCTCAGGTGCTTCTTGATACATAACATGTACCACAACAGGGATTAGCAGATTAGCTCTGCTTCCGGAAATAGTAATTTTTACCAGCAACTGACTAGCCTCATTGTTACTATCCGTCGCAACAATAATCAATTCATAGATATTATCGGCATTTTCATCGAGTGGATTTTCAAAATCAGGCGCGGTTATAAATGAAACAACACCATTTACTGGGTCAATGATAAAGTCAAAACCATCAGCTCCACCAGATATACTATAAATAACTGACCCATCGCTATAATCAACAGCTACTGCTTGATACCCTGTTTCAACTCTATCATCAAGCATGCTAAAAGATGAATTAGAGGTAAATGTAGGTGCTTTTTTTTGAGGTGTAATCACCTCTCCTCCACCACATGACAGAAGCGTTGGCAGCCATACCAGAAAAAAAATAGTTAACAGTCTAGAAGCCAATGACTGCTTATTGGGTAAATGCATTTGTCGACCTTCCTTTCAAAAATTAATGTTTAACGAACATATCCATGTAAAAAGTTGCCAACTCATATCTTTAGGCAATATAAATACTCGGCTTTTTATTTATTTTGGATTTATTTTTTATAGCGTAATAGAGTCCATGAAATCTTGAATATTTCCTGATTCAAAGTTACCTTTAGCAAATATTGCTATCTGATTAATTTGGCTGGTTTTGTACTTTATAAACCTCTGAATAACCCTTTCACCATTAAAGTCCAGCTTGAACTCTTTTCCTGAATACCCTTTGACTGTGATTTCGCTCTCAGACCTGATAACAGCCCCTTTATTAGTAAATGAATAAGGGTAGAAATCACTTTCTGAAATGCCACCTCCCTTAGTCACACCAATAATGTATTGGTTATTTAACTTACGTGCTCTAACAAGCTCAATTTGAACAGCTCCAGCAGAATGCTTGTCTACTACGGGTTTAATTGGGAATTTCACTTGTATGTTTTCTACCTCAAATTGATAGGGTATTGAGAGTACCAACTTTTCACTACTTCGACTATCAAGCCACTTGTAACTAAAGAAGATCGCAACAGCAATGAGTAGTAACCTAAAAATGCCTTTCATGATATTTCCCTATAGGATTTAAGTTCGTTATTAAGCTTCAATCTCAACTCTTCTGGCAAGTATTTGTTGGCTAATACTAAGATTCCTTGAGGGCCCGAATCTACCCAATCAACTAGCTTTTTATCGTTTCCTTTGGATTCTTTTGTTAACCATAAAGCAACGGTGAGTGCGCCCCATTTTTTGTGAAATGGTCCCCTAGACAAATCTTTCATAAGAATTTTTGTTTCATCACTAGTTGCATCTTTTAATGAAATAATTCGCTCTACAAATGCATTCTCCAGATATTTTAGTGCTTTTTCACCATGCTCAGTAATAAAGCCATTATTGTCTTTCCACTTAGTTGATATTGAACGGTAATGCGCAAATCCTTCTTTATAGGTTGCAATTAATGCTCTATCTAAATTAGAGTTCATTTTATAAGGTGTTTTGATACTCCTGCGTTTTTGCAATAAATGTGTATACTCGTGAGCAAAAATGCGATCAATTCTCTCTTTATTTACCTCATTTTTGCCATCACCATACTCCCTAGTCATTACATTCACATTGAAATAAACTTTAGAGTCAAGCTTGTTACCATAGACAAAGGCATCATCAGTCCCCCTATTGCCTATGACGATAGATAGCTCCCTTGGTATTTCCAAGCTAGAAAAGGGTATTGCTATTTGATCTAACTGAGTCTGCCAAGTTCTTACTCTTGAAGCGATTAACTTGGCCCAGGTCATTTCTTCAGCAGTGAGTTTCTTTTCTTTTTTAGACAAATGCTCTGTGGTGAATACTTCTCGATTAGCCCTTACCTCAATCCACTCTTCTGAAATATAACCAGATTTATCTACTGCATCACTCAAAATTATTTTATTTTCCTTGGCCAGTACGCTAACGGAAATTGCCGTTATTGCGACTAACAAAAACTTAACTTTATGCATAAAACTCTCTTTTCTTATTTTTCTGTTTTATATGCCATTCTCTTTAAGTCATTTTATTTAGGCTAGCTTGAATGATTAAGAGTTCGATTTCCGAAGCAGAATTATTTAGTAGCCCGTGAGTACCACCGGGTTTGTTTAAGATCATGTCACCCGTAGATACTTGTTGCTCCCTTCCTTCGATAGTCATCAGTCCCCCCCCTTTTAAGATGACGTACATTTCTTCATCCTGACTGTGCTGATGAACTCCCATTGAAGAGTTAGGTGGTATAACAACTCTTAAGGCAAAGTCCCACCCACCTTGAAAGTCGCTACGTTGAAATATCTTTTGAATTTTGATCTCGCCAATACCGTTATGACTGTTTTGTTCTGTTTCAATTGCACAAGTGAAAAAATTTCGAATCATGCAGCCCCCTCTAATGGCTTATAACTTAATAGATGGTAAAGTGTCTTGATATAGATAAAACCATAAAAACACTTTCCAATGTGCTAATTAAAGTGAACTAGCTATACTCTAAAAAAATTTTAGCCAAACAAATAGATACAATAAATTCAATTTAAATAGGTACAGTTCGCTTTCACTATTATCTTAACAATCGTGCTTATTGTATCCACCTAACATCCGTGATAAAAATATATAAATAGTATATTTTTTATTGATAATTTAAATAATGATACATAAGTTATTACCATTGCTTAAATACTTCCATGCATTGGCCGAAACAGGTAGTTTCACCAAAGCTGCCGAAAGGTTGTTCATTTCTCAATCTACCGTTAGCATACAAATACGCAAACTGGAACAAACCCTGGGCGTTAAGCTACTTAATAGAAAAAACAAACATCAATTCACATTAACCTCAGAAGGTGAAGCACTAGCCAGAGAAACCTCGTATAGCTTCAGTAGACTTACTGCTCAGTTAAACGGTATACAAGGCGGACTATTAACCAGTGGGGAAATCACCCTGTCGAGTTCCAGCTCTGTCGGCACTAGGCTATTGTTACCCGTTATTGCCCAGTTAAAACAAAGTTACCCTCAACTGACAATTCACCTTCAAGATACACCTGGTAAAAAATTATTTTTTGAGGATAAAATTGATATTTCCACCAATTTTGGTGTGCCTGGGTTGGAGTTTTATAGCATTTACCTTAAAACAATAAACAAACAAATGGTCGCTAGCTCAAACTATATTCAACGATTAGGCACTCCTACCAATTTACAACAAATTCCCCAACACCAATTGATTATGCAATCTGAGGGTAGAAATGAATGGCAGACTCTACTTTCAAAATCTGATCTAGATGTAACTATACTCAACACTCAGTTAGTTTCGAGTAACCTAGCTAAACTTGAAGCTATTAGGTTGGGCTTAGGCATAGGGCTCGTGCCAGACTATTTGCTTGATGAATGTGATGACAATATAGTAATCATTACAGGAATCGACCTGACCTCGGTCGCAGAAGACTTGTATTTGATTTGCGAAAAACGACGTCAGTATGAAAGTAAAATTAAGTGGTTGATGGCGGAGCTTGCAGATAAATTAAAAGCATAGAATAAGGTGTACACCAAATCCCCCAAAAACCTACAGCGCGAAATTAAGAAGAAATAGACGATGACAATTGGAAACCTCATAGCAAAATACAGTCGATTCGAGAGTTAGCAAAGGAGTATCAGTTTCAATAATATCAGTACAAAAAGCACTGCAATTACTGGAAACAAGAGAAAGTATATATGTAAAGCGCAAGTCTAGTTATTAT